>Ga0228710_1004089_pt1 | contig 23039 bp, 9 predicted proteins | sample MedpolnodulmetaG_FD_177995 | JGI IMG/M metagenome (GOLD analysis project Ga0228710, IMG submission 177995) | Root nodule microbial communities from Medicago polymorpha collected in Santa Monica, California, United States - pink nodules | ecosystem: Host-associated > Plants > Roots > Nodule...
AAGGAGGAAAAATATCGTATAAACATACGGTGTTGTCTGTATTGTGTTGGATTTTTTTTTAGTGTATATTCATCAGATAAAAGAAAGTAAGATAACACGAGCTCATATTTTTCACGAAAAGAAACACTGTTGTAGGATTCATATTTGATCTATAAACAACACAGTCCTGTCCACCCCTGCAACGGATGGCCCCTGTTATTCCAGTACCACGCCACTACACGTCAAGTCATCATCCTAGTCACCAACCCAACCGGTTAATTCACCCACTTTTCGACACGTGTCAGTCACTAGTCCTTTCCCGCAACTAGGGTTAGAGTCAGCGCCAAACGGGTTTTCTTTTCGCCGTCTACTTCGTTCCCAAACTTTTTCCTCAAAATATTACTATTAACACATTCGTTTTTCGTTTATTTATTTTTTAATATTATTATAAAAAAAAAGATCAAATCAAATACGACTTCTCTCTCTCTCTCTCCTCCTAGAAGAAATTTCCACGTTCAATTGTTGTTTGTTACAGTGTTACTGTCACACGAATTATTGGGAGAAAAAATGGAATCGAATCATTTGAAATGGAGCTTACAAAACCCTAACATTCTTCCGCCGCCATTTCCATCACCATGAAATCAAACTCTCTTTCTGTAAGTATATCCCTTTTTTTATATTAATTATTAATTTATTGTTTAGTTAATTATTAATATTATCACCTCTTAATCCTTTTCATTTTATTTTAACAACCCTCACGCTTCCTGCTTCAATTTCTCGCTCATTTTCGTTCTTCTCAAATCTTCAATCCTTCATGTAGTTTCCTTTTTGAATAATTTCTGATTTGTTGTTAGTTTTTTAATTTGTTTTCATTTTTTGTAAATTTTGAGCAATTTTTTTTTTATATATATTCCTCTTTTTCTGTTATGATTTCATATTAGTGATTTCACAATTTTGTTTGTAACATGGATCATCACGGATATATATCTAGCAAGCAAGATTGAGTTTAGTGGAATTTGAAATTGGAAAAATTTTCAGCTGAATTTGGGATAGTTGAGGGATAGTGATTTGGCTCTCTTCAGAAATGGCTGAAGATAGTCCGCGACTTGGAGGTTTTTCAGCTGGTCTGGCTGTTATATTAAATGGCGACGACAATAAGAAAAAGTTGCCGAATACTAGACTACTTTCTTGTTGTGATGATTTAGGTGAACAGTCGGTGGAAAGAACACTTGAATACGTGTTTGGTCTCCCCAACAGATCGTTGAATTCCTTGGATGGTCCGGTTGACAGTAGTTTTATCCGTTCTGTCATTAAGAATGTTTTTTCACGATATATTGCAAAATCAGGTGATTCTTTTAGTGAAAGAGATATGATATGTGGACCGGATGTTGTAGGCCTAGATGAGTCCAGCATATGTGGTGATATTAAAATCATCAAGTCACCTTTACTTGTCGAAAGCTTGGAAATGTTCAGTAGTGTGAGGGCAAATACATGTGTTTGGAAAGGAAAATGGATGTATGAAGTTATGTTAGAAACATCTGGTATACAGCAGATTGGTTGGGCCACTGTTTCTTGCCCTTTCACGGACCATAAAGGTGTTGGTGATGCCGATGATTCGTATGCCTATGATGGGAGACGAGTTAGCAAGTGGAACAAGGATGCTGAGACGTATGGTCAGTCATGGGTGGTTGGTGATGTCATCGGATGTTGCATAGATTTGGACCGAGACGAAATATTATTCTATAGGAATGGCAATTCACTTGGGGTGGCATTCCAAGGAATTCGAAAAATGGGTCCTGGTTTTGGTTATCATCCAGCAATCTCTCTCTCGCAGGGTGAAAGATGTGAATTGAACTTTGGTGCTCGACCCTTCAAGTACGCAATTGAAGGCTACCGTCCTCTTCAGGCTCCTCCCTCTAAGAGCTACTTTGTCACACGATTGCTACAGTGCTGGTCAAGGCTGTTGGACATGCATTCAGTGGAACGAACTGAACATTCTTTAGCACAGAAATTGAGAAGAGCAAAGAGGTTTGTTTCATTGGAAGAAATTTTCCGTCCTGTCTCATATGCTATTTGTGAAGAATTATTCTGTATACTTGAAGAAGATGTTGGACAAGCAGAGTATATGGTTTGGGGTCCATTGATGTCCTTCACGTTTGAAGTTTTTGAATTGCATGCACCCCATGACTATTCAAGCATGGATAAAGTAGTTGAAGTCTTGTTACAATTTCAAGGATCACACATGCTGTTTGAAAACATCATAAATGCACTTTCATGCGGTTGCAAAATGGCACAGTTAGTTTTGACTGAATGTCCTTACTCTGGATCATATTGTTACCTAGCACTGGCATGTCATCTACTAAGACGAGAGGAACTTATGGTGCTTTGGTGGAAATCACCAGATTTTGAATTTTTGTTTGAAGGTTTTATGTCACAAAAAACTCCAAACAAGCAGGATCTTGACTCCATGATACCTACTGTTTGGTGGCCTGGTTCATGTGAAGATGCATGTTGTGAAGGTAACATGATGTTGGCAACCACAGCTTTGTCGGAGTCAATCAGCAAGGTACGCTATTTTTCTCGGTGACCTAGCTGCATTTTTAGTTATTATAACCGAGTTGAATTTTTTCAATACAATGATTAAAATTATCCATGGCATTGTCATACTGATGGAGTATGAGAGTGGTAGGAAGTAATGGGATAATGCTTTTAAAGTTAATATGAAGAGTAACATGCAGTACATTCTTCTTTTATTGTACATTGGTGGAGTCTTTTATTTTCTCACGACATGTTATTGTTCAGTTATTTTGCGTCTTATTACTGCTACTCCTATATTGGTTAATGGATGTAGTAACATTACTCTTATTGTTCAAAGAACACACAAACAAAGAATGAAAATTAGAAAAATAGGACTGGTTTACCATCGATTATGATGTCAAATGCATCAACTTAACATGACCTTTTGACCTAATCAGGTGGTCTAATCAGTTTATAGGGAATTTTATGTTATTCCTTATGATTTTAATTCAGTTGTTATTCTTGTTCATTATGAAGTCACTTTCACATCAAGTCATAATCTTCTCCATTATGTTTCCATGTGATCATAGCATCAGACTAAGGATTAGGATTTATTGGTTATGGTAAACATTATGTCCTTGGAAGTTTTCTATAAATTAAAAGAATTTTTTCCCATTTGTCAATACTCCCTCTCATTTTTATCATACAGATAATTTGCTCACTATTTAACAATATAATGAAAATGATCAGGTTGTTTCTTTGAATTTTTAAGAATAACATTTCTTTCTTATTTGAGGGCAATATTCTTCAAACCATTGGGCTGTTGGTTACTTTTATAGCTTCCTTAATTTTCTGAGTATACCTCTTCCACTTGTAGATTGAGGAGAAGCATCGGGACCTCTGTCGCTTAGTTATACAATTTATACCGCCTACAACACCTCCACAATTACCTGGAGCAGTATTTAGGACATTTTTACAAAACCTTCTACTGAAGAACAGAGGGGCAGAAAGAAATGTCCCACCGCCTGGAGTTTCTAGCAATTCAGTTCTTGTTTCAATTTATACAGTTGTGCTCCATTTTCTATCTGAAGGATTTGCCTTGGGTGATATCTGTGGCTGGTTAAAGAGCTACAAAGCAGATGTTGGTTTCCTTCATAGAGGTGGTCAACAAAGTTTTCCCATACACTTGTTTTTGAAAAATGATCCTCATAGAACTGATATTTCCAGGCTTGGGGGATCCTATACCCATTTATCAAAGCTACACTCTACGATTGATCATGAAAGGGAAGTAGTTCAATGGGATGAAGGTTGCATGGATAATGAAGAAACCAGAGTGACACATTCAACCAGGCAGAAGCCGTGCTGCTGTTCTAGTTATGATTCTGAATTTTCAAGGAATTTGAAGGTTCCTGCTAAATACCTGGCCAAAGGGTCTCGAGGCCATTGCAGCTCTATTCCAGAAAGACCTGCTCATGTTGCTGCTGAATGCAGTGATGGGAGTTTGAATGATGAGATAACAGATAAACCCAGTTCCAGTGATCAATCTGAACCTGAGTATGGTTACCGCCAATTGCACCATCTGAAATCTGTACCCAAGGATACTGATGTTTATATGGATACGCTGCAGGAAGAAGAGCTGCTTGATGCACTGTTATGGCTGTATCAAGTTGGTCTTGCTCCAAATTTTAAGCAGGTGAGATCATTTTGGCAAAATTTATTGTGATATCACAATGACCAAGAAAGCACATTCAAAGGCGTTAATGCTAACTTTTTTTCTCTCTCCACTCTCCAAAAATACCATTAACAACTATTCAATGAAGCAGACTTTCATAGGAAAGATGAATTTGTAGGTAAAATTAAATTCACAATAAAATAAGGGGTATAAAAGAATTTCAATAATTAATGCACTTTTAAAATGCAATTTGTTTCTTATATTTATGATTTCAATAATTAATGCACTTTTAAAATGCAATTTGTTTCTTATATTTATGAACAAAAAAAAAAGAATATAGTTAACTGTCTCTTATAAATAGGACTGAAGGGAGTAGCATGTTTTGATGGTGAGTGACTTGAATTTCTCAGAAATTCCTCAAATTTTTTATAAATTTTGTGAAAGGAAATGTTAAAGGAGTTGTGGTCAAATAAGATGCTTATATATCTATATGCCCATGAGTCCAGAATAATCTGTTTCACTCTGCTAAGGCTAATTTACTTTGGCTGGTTTGATTTTTGAAATTTTCAATCATGTAATTGATTTTTAATATCGTTGAAATTATAAAGAAAAGATGGAAAAGAGATAAGAATATTATTCTTTCTGTTTTTGCAGGCATCGTACTACATGACTCATCAGGCACAATCAATCTCCCTATTGGAGGAAACTGATAAGCAAATAAGAGAACGAGCTTGTGGTGAAAAGTTGAAGCATTTGAAAGAAGCTCGTAATGAGTATAGAGAAGAGGTCATTGATTGTGTTCGGCACTGCGCTTGGTAAGATTATGAAGTAGCATTTAAGCTTATTTTACCTTACTATTTATTCTTTCCCTCATAGCTTTTTGCTTCTCAAGTACCTTTCTACTTCCTTAAGGTATTAGAATGAAATTTTCAGCAGCAGTGGTTGAAGTATAGTTTATGTTCTCAACTTCTTATTTTCTTGATGTTAACCGGATTTTATGAGACGGTATTTGATACAAAGTTTGATTTTGTTATTACTTTTATTTTCAAATTTTTGATGAGACATATTCACAGTACAGTTGATAAGAAGCTCTCAGGTTGATTAGCTTAAAAGCCTGTTAAACCATCCCCTTTCTCACTTTATTTTGTTTTCTGTTTTTTGGGCCCTAAGATTAAAGATAGAATTTTGAAGAATAGAAAAATGATTTGGATGTTTAAAACAGAAAGAGCGTGCTTTCAATTTTTTGTATGTTTTGTATATGTACATAAACTAAGCGTAGCGGAGATAAGGATGTTGCGTTGGATGTGTGGTAAGACTAAGCGGGATAGAATTAGAAATGTTGACATTAGAGAGAGTTGGGGTAGCACCTATAGTAGAAAAGATGGTAGAAACTAGACTTAGGTGGTTTGCGCATGTAGAGAGAAGACCTATGGATTCTGCAGTAAGGAGAGTAGATCAGATGGAGGGAAGTCAGATCACTAGAGGTAGGGGTAGACCTAGAAAAACTATGAGAGAAACTATAAGGAAGGATCTAGAGATAAATGAATTAGAGAAAGACATGGTCTTTGATAGAACACTATGGCGTCGTTTGATTCATGTAGCCGACCGCACTTAGTGGGATAAGACTTGGTTGTTGTTGTTGTGTATATACATATGTTCAGTAAAATACTTGTTGTACTGAAAGTTCAATGACTTGCAATAACCTGCGTCAGCTCTGATAATTGTGCTATCATTTTGATGTTCACTCTCTTTTTTTAATATGCTTTTAAGTTATAATAGTTGTGTTCTGGGATCCATATTTTAGATTATTCTGTTGATTCTTAATCAATTATTACTCTATACTCATATGCTGGTGACTTCAGAACTTCACTACTTATTTAACTTTTCAGGTAACACAGTTCATACTACATAGATACCTCTCTTTCATATGAAGTAGACATGATAAAAATTTGAGACTTTGTATTAGAATATATTTCACTGTGTTGTTTCGGTCTGAGTTTTTTATCCTTCTCAAATCTCAAATACTAGTTTCCTTAAAAAAACCAGCAATCTTAATTTTTCTTTCCTTATTCTGCGTTTCTTTATGGGGCCACCTCTTGCTTTACAGGTATCGTATCTCTTTGTTATCACGATGGAAGCAGCGAGGAATGTATGCAATGTGCATGTGGGTTGTCCAGCTGCTACTGGTTCTTAGCAATATGGATTCAGTGTTTATCTACACCCCTGAATATTATCTGGAAGCTTTGGTAAATAAGCATTTTCCACTGGTTTAAATTTAACAGCAGTTTTGGTTCACTCACCTTCAAAGAACACGTATCTTTATCAGTTATCTGCTTCTATACACTTCATTTTTTTGGTTTTGGTGGTACTTATCCATCATAGATTTTAAGAGTAAATATCTGACGCATTATGGTGAGACTCAGAGGTAGAAGGTCATGATAGAAAAGCATTAATTTTGATTGAGAATCACACATATTTTGTCCGCCTCATTAATTTGATTAAGGGCATATTAGTTCAGCTATTACAATTTCTCACAGCATTTCTTATAATTTGGGAGAAAATATCCTGGTAGTAACATTTGTTTTTCGTACAGGTCGATTGCTTTCATGTGTTGCGGAAGAGTGATCCTCCATTTGTTCCGTCCACAATTTTGATCAAGCGTGGACTTGTTTCATTTGTATGTTCCAACATTTCAGTTTCAGATACTTCATTCTTTCTTTTTTATATTTGATTTGTTCTGGGAGTAAATGTCTACTTTATATTTATTACTTGATTATGGTGAATGAGATTTGAATCTTCAGAACTGCGAGGAATTGTTTATGCAATTCATATATTTTGGATCTCATATGTTGTCTTCTAAATAGCTGCATCTAGAAATATTTGTACTGTGAAACAACCAATATAGGAAAGGGATAGTTTATTTATTATGTACTTAGATGATTAGGTAATAGCATATAAGGAATCCCATCATTGACATTATTCGAAGGCGTTAGGGTAGCCTTGATGTCATTTAGCTTTCCCTTGGTCTTTTACACAAGATATTTAGGATTCTTTTGCTCCCCCCACCCAACCCAACTTAAATAGTAGGGAATCCTTTCAATTGGAGGTTCTTGTGAGTCTCCTTGATTCTGTTTTGTCCACCAGTCCAGATAAAGAAATTTTGGCGTTTCCATCCTTCTGGGGTGTTTCCTTGTCGTTGTAAATCTGATTTATTTTCAATTCTTAAGTTGTTGAATGGTGAAACATTCCACTTACTAAGTAGCCTGACGGAGCCCATGCTTTTGCAACAAACCCAGATGAGCAGCTTGTCCCCCATGAGACATGAGGGCCACAGGTGTTGAAGGTTTACACAAGGTGGGGAAATGGGGCAGCGGAAAAAATTAAGAAGAGGCAATACGTGTTAATAGGAACCAGGCTCTGTCGCTGGCCGTTTGAAATCCTCCAGCTCCCTCTAAGATTAATTCTTCTCTCTGACGTTCCCTCTTTTATTTGAAGTTCCCTCTACACATGCATGTCCTGATGAGTGCCTTATATGTGAGCTTAGAGTTTGTTCCTTCCATTACTTGCATTGTCTTGCTGCTACTGCTTTATGTAATTCTTTGTTGGGTGCATCCTAAGTTGTTTGACTAGTTTTGGAAGAAGTAAAGAAACCAAACTTTTGTTAAAGAGCGGATGTTATACAAGCCATGATGTTGAATTTACCGTCTTACATATGAATGTTACAAATAATCTGTCATTTGTGCTGCAGCATGCCCGATGTTTGTAAACTTGCCTTAGCAAGGTTGTTGAGTGTTTCTAGCATCGGTTCTAACTTCTAAGTTATTATGCTTGGATATCATTTTCGCCAGGTCACTTTTGTTGTTACTCATTTCAATGATCCAAGGATATCAAGTGCGGATCTTAGAGATCTTCTTCTCCAGTCTATATCCGTCCTGGTGCAGTACAAAGAGTATTTGGCAGTTTTTGAGAGCAACGAGGCAGCCAACCAAAGGCTGCCAAAAGCTTTATTATCAGCATTTGATAACAGATCTTGGATCCCGGTGACGAACATACTCCTGCGATTATGCAAGGGTTCTGGTTTTAGTTTTTCAAAGAACGGGGAATCATCTTCATCATCAATTCTTTTCCAAGTATGTAGCAACCACTTTTTGTTACCAAGTAATATTTACGTGGATTGATTTCTCACCATATAGGTTTTTCCCCTTTGATTTTTGATGCAATGCAGAAGTTGCTAAAAGAAGCTTGCATAAATGATGAAGGATTATTTTCATCTTTTCTAAACCGTCTATTTAATACACTTAGCTGGGCCATGACAGAATTTTCAGTTTCTGTTCGAGAAATGCAAGAGAAGTATCAGGTATGGTATTTTTTCCCATCCTTTATTGGATTTGGTTCTTGGTTTCTTTCTGTCTTCTCATTCTGGGGGCTTTAAGTCAGCGTTTATAATAGTACATACACAGGGTCTGGGATTTCAGTTTTATGTATTCTTGTAGCTTATCAATTTTTTAATTCTAACTTGTAGTTTGGTTTGGAAGACATCTTGCGTGGATACAATTGAATTTGTATCTATAATCTATTAACATAATCATTGCTGGTCAAATTTATAGTTTACTGTTTTACTTATATGTGTAGTTCTTTCCATTGATTTATACTCCATACACTTATTTCACAGGTAATGGAGTTTCAGCAAAAGAAATGTGGTGTCATATTTGATCTTTCATGTAATCTTGCAAGGATTTTGGAGTTCTGCACTCATGAGATTCCTCAAGCATTCCTGTCTGGACCAGAAACAAACCTCAGGAGGTTAACTGAGTTGGTTGTATTTATCTTGAATCACATGACTTCTTCAGCCGATGCTGAATTCTTTGAATTGTAAGTTACAAGCCTGTGACTTAAACTTGAGCTTATAGACCAGAAGTATTTTATTTTAATTATTGTTTATCCATCTTTGATATATTGATATTGCTTCTGGAGAGACTGATGTCCAACCTTATTATCTCCTAAAATGACCTTTAAAAGATTCTTGAGAATTTGGAACCATGTGGGTTTGTTGAAAATAGTTTCCGTCATTGTTTTTTTTTTTGTTGAGAGGTTGCCTTTTCTTTTTTATTCAATCTCAGGTCCCTTAGACGGCATAGCCAATCTTCAGAGAAAGTAAATCGAGGCATGATATTGGCGCCTCTCGTAGGGATCATGTTAAATATATTGGATGCTACTAAGTTGGCAGAGTATCGAGAGAACAATGATCTTGTCGATGTTTTGCTAAGCATGGACTGTCCAGATACTGTTCTTTATGGTTTCCAATTTCTTGTGGATTATAACTGGGTTAGTTGTTGTCACTCTTCTATTTTTTTTTTCTTCCTAAGTATTTAAAAGGCCTTTGTATGTAGATCACCTAGATTGATTCAAAACGCACTCATTATCGAACATTTTGAAAATTCGATTTGGTCTAGTTTGCTTATTTCGGTTTGAACTCGGTGCTACTAATTGCTAATAACCCTGAAAAATTTGGCATTCATTCGAAAAATCCTCAAGGAGATATTAGTTATAGGACTGCTAGGTTATACATTATGAATCATATTGATCTTTCATTGGTACAAGTCCCTCACATTTTTATGGACCTGTATTATAGTATGAAACATGGATATCTTGTTTCTTTTGTAACCAATAGAGTTTTAGCGTTTTGAACATTTTATGAATAATTTCAAATGAATAAAAAGAGCTGTCATAAAATATCAGATTCTTCCCTGTTCATGTCAGGATTCCAGTTTCCGCAATCTTCAAAGATTTAATGATCTAGTTTATTGAAGTGAAGTTTATACTGTGAAATTGATCGTGTTTATCATCATTTTGATGTTTCATTCCCCAGGATGGATCGTGTCGAGGGGGAGCTTACGTGGCAAAATATAAGCAGTTAGAAAATTTCTTGACTCTTCTTGCTTGCCGCCTTATGTCTGAACGTGATGAAGTGGACAGTGTTGTAGATACAGAGCTTGATGATAACTTATGCTGCATATGTTACGCTTGTGAAGCGGATGCCCAGATTGCACCTTGTTCCCATAGGTCTTGCTATGGCTGTGTAACTAGGCATCTTTTGAACTGTCAGAGATGTTTCTTTTGCAATGCTACAGTGACAGATGTTAGCAGAACTAATGAGAAGACAGGCTAAGGAGCTCTTATTTTATGCTTTGCTTGGTTCCTGTTTGACGAGAGTTGGTCGGTGACAGATTATTTGCCTATTTATGAACTTCTTAATACTTGAGAAACAAGAACCGGAGGAGAAAGAACAACAAGGGGGAAAAAATGGGGAAAAGTAATGAAAAATAGAGGGAGGCTGGGAAAGGGGGTAGTTTGGGTAGGAGTTAATCTGTTCGAGGTGGTTAAGTTATTCATATGGGCTAGAAATCGCCTTCGGGAAATTTTGTAGGCTACGTAATGTTTAGAGGGTATTGTGCTGTAAATATGCGATGTAAATGGGAAGCAAATTCCTTATAGTTTATCTCTTTCAGCAAGACAACTTTGCAGTAATCACTAGGTTGGCTTGGATGGCCACAACATCATATTCAGCAGTAGAACAATATGGTTAGATTCGATGCATGGCCGCATGGGGATTAATTTTTAGATGGCTGGTACAGTATCATCAAAACAATTTCCTTGACAAATGCGATGTGAGCATGCAGTACTAATTTAAGTTAGTGGGGGGTCACATATCTTTGTTCATCACATTAAAAATGATATAAAAAGGTCACAATTGTAAAGAAATAATGCTTTGTTCATCACGTTTCAGTAGTACTAGCAAGCTATAGGCGTGGCTTGCCAAGAATTTGATTAGCAACGCTTTAAATACAATGCATTTTTATTGAATGGTGGAAATATTGTAGATTATACATATTATTCTTCTGTACTTAAAATAACATCATTCATTTTTTTGTTATTCGTTTATCTGCAAATTACACTTCATTCAATAAGAAAAATTACATGTTACTGTTGTTAGTACGCTGATGTAAATATAGACGCTCTGACATGTATTTAAATTTTAATATTTGCAAATATTTTTCTTTTCATTTTTATAATTAAATCTCTTAGTCTTGTCCAAAAAAATAATTAAATCTCTTATTCAGATCTATCCCATAGGTTAAAAAAGAAAGAGTAGAAGTTTTATCTTGTTCAATTGAATGCAAAATGAGAAAAATTCGAAGTACACAAAGTCATAAAATGTTTTTTTTATACAAAAACATTAAGTGTTTTTCTATGATGGTTATCGTGCTTTTTATGTTAATATATGTGTATTTATAATAACTAGCCTCAATAAACGATAAAATTCTAAGATGTATAAATATTAATTTTCCTTGTGTTTGCATGAAATGAAATAGTTTCGGAGAGTGCAAGGAGGAACAGAGATGTTGAGATCCCTGCAATTTGAAGCTTCAAGTTCAAAACCACCGATTTGTCTAAGCTTGAAGAATCCTTTCCCCAACACTCATTCACAACGTACCCTCTCTTTTACTACTAAACCCCTCGCTCTTCCCCAATCCCTCTCTTCTTCTTCTTCTTTCACCGCACACTCGCCTCAACCGGCACATTACATCTCCACCGTTGGATCTTCATCTCTTCACCTCTCTCATTGGAACTTCTCCCAACGCCACCTCACTCTTCTCCAAGCTCTCGCCGTCGTGGTACTTACTCTGAATCCAAATCCGTTACTGAATTTGTTGATTCTTCAAATTGATTTTTTTGCAATTTTCTGCAGACAGCGATATGTACAACGTGGCTGTTTTGTTCTGCAATTCCCACGCTTCTGGTAAGCCTTGTTTGGTAGCCGTAAATAATGATTTCTGGAATAGCTTAATTCAGAATCTGATATAGTGATAAATGTGTATGTAATAATGAAGGCTTTCAAGAGAGCAGCGGAATCACTTGAAAAGCTTATGGATACAGCAAGAGAGGAACTTCCTGATACAATGGCTGCAATTCGATTATCTGGCATGGAAATCAGTGACTTAACCACTCAACTCAGTGATCTTGGGTGGGTACTTCCCATTTTTAATTTTGAAGTTAGAATTGGAAATTTTTGTAGCTGCAATTGATTTTTATTATTCCACCTGCTTTTACATAAATCTATACAAACATAAATCACTTTATATTCAATTCACTTTTTGTCGAAATCAAGATTTACAAATTCAACAACCAAACACATTGAAACATTATTTGGTTTTTGTTTCTGTGATGCAGCCAAGAAATTACCCAAGGAGTTAAAAGATCCACTCGTGTGGTTCGCTCGGCGGAGGAGGGGCTTCGCCGTTTAACCACCATGCCTTCTTCATCTTCAGGTTACTTACTAATCATCAGTTTGTGTTGCTATGACACTGATATTAAGCACCAACACATACATGGATACTGGACACAATATTGTTGACATCAGTAATAATTTTTGAGAAAATCAACCTAGTCATATGTGTCGGCCTTACACAGATACATGTTGGACTACGGACAAGCCGTTAATGTGAAGGAACCATATGTGTCGGTCTTACAACATATAGGTGTTAGGTTTCTATAACTTGAGTTTGTAGATAGGTCAAAATGATTTTAAATTGCAACAATTACACTGTGGTAAAATATTGGTAAATGCAGCTGATGCAGCACCAATTGCCAATTGCGATTGCAAATGTCATGACCTTTAATGCTATTATAATGCTCCCGCAATTGCGACTGTAGAATGCAATTTAGAACTATGGTGTCAAGAAATGTTGTTCATTTGGTTCTATTTAGTTTCGTTGCAGGGAATCAAACAAAGTCCCAAAACTGAGCCTGACTCGGGTGCACTTGTGGTGGCAAGATCCGCAAGAGGCGTGAGAGAGGGAATTATTAAGGGTCGTTCTATGTTGAAGATGTTTTTCTCCCTTGCTCAATTCTCAAGTTTTGCTCTCAAGTTCATCACTGGACGTGGAAAAAGGTAGAGGCCAGTGAAGTTTCTAGATTTCTTCGTTGTTAGCAGCATCAACATTCTCTTCTCTATTGTTATATTATCTTCAATTCATTTTCATGGATGTTTTGGTTGTGTACTTCTGATATTTTTCTCTTGTTAAATATTGCAATAGAGATATTTCCCCTTAAATGAGGCTATAGCGTCTATTGAATCGATGATGTGTATAGAAATCTAATAGGAACATCAGATTGAGTGCATTTCTTACTCTAAAATACATTTATACTTGGATCTGTTGTTTCAAACTCTTGTACTGTAAATGTAATAACGTGTTTATGAAAATATAAGATGGAAAAAATTGAAGCTATAAAATTACCATTAAATAGCTTTCTGCTTTCAATTTGATGGTTTCGTCTAGCTATTGATTAATGAACTCTGTTTATCCAAGCACAAGTTGATGAAATGCCCTGAAGTAAAGCCAGATACTCATGTGTTTCCTTTTAAAAAAGTCCATATGAAAGGAAAAAAAAATTAAAATGCAAATTGTTTCTGGAGTGCTTGTTACTTAAACTGTGTGGAGCTAACTTGAATGTATTTGGACATTGGAAGCGAGGTTTCCGTGAGTTAATATTGTCTGTATCCCTTTCTTTGTTCAATGTCAAATATTAAAGAATTTTATTTAGGCTCTTTTTCAGTCTTCCAATTAATGTTTTAAAAACTGAATCCAAGGTGAGGAATGGAAACAAAAATGTTATCAAACTGTAAAAACAATCACATACTATAGTTAACGCCCACCAGGTTGAACCGGATGTTGGGTGTGACTTACCCGTGTTTGTTTGAAGAGCTTTAGGAGAGGAAGATTTTGAAGGTTTATTTTTCTTCATAATACAAAACCCTTAGAATTTGGAGAAACTCAAAAATTGTATTGAAGGATTTGAATAAATTCTCTAAATCTAATCTAGATTGTTGTATTATTTTCAGTCTTCAAAATATGTTAATCATCGTAAGCATTAATTTATAGTGAAAACATTCCCAAAATAATATAAAAGGTTTCTGTTTTTTCCCTTGTTCCCCTCCCCCTAAAGTCCTCTCTCTTTCTCCACTAAACTCCCAACTCCAAAACATTATACAAGTGTCTTACCTTATAGTTAGCTTCTTGAACTATAATTTTGACCACTCAACTTCGTGGTGACAAATACATCACCGAATGACCAATCATTAAACCATCGTGTTGACTATTGATCAACGTTCAGAATCGATTCTTTATTAGTCTTTAGATTAGTTGAATTGTTTACTAGTCCTTAGGTTTTGGTAAACTAAAAAGTTTTTGGCGCGAACAAATTACAATTAAAACCAGTTTAATATTTGATTTATTTCATAATATATTTTATATTATATGCTTCCAAATGTGAATCATAAGGTTCTATAAATATTGAATAATGCCAGGAGAGCATTCTAAAATACTTGAAAATTAAATAAAACTAGACAAGCGGTTGGCAGTCATCTTGTCGATTATCAATTAATATTATGTGCTCATATTTAACGATTAATAAATAAAAGCTTAAATGCATTTTTGGTCCCCCTATTTTATATAAACTGAAATTTTAGTCCCCCTATTATAAATTTTTTGGTTTCTTTTAGCCCCCCATCAATTTTGCTGATGTTGGAATTATTACATTTTTCTATGTCATTTTATTAATTTCCAGCTAGTTACTTAATTTAAATCTTATAGTAATTAAATATTAATATTTTTAATTAAATACCATTAATCACCCTAAAAATGAAATTAAAAAATAAATCATCACCAACTTCCTTCTAGTTTTTTTTTTTTGAAATAACCAACTTCCTTCTACTTGAAACCCAGAATTCATCTTCTGGCATAGAAGTGATGGAACATTATTGAATCATCAACATCTTTATTCACTTCCCTAACTGGGTTCTCTCTCAAACAGAAAACACAAGAAGATATTTCATGTTAGTCAAAATATATATATATATATATATATCATGTTATTGAGAAATTTCAATGATCTAAATAACCCATGAAAAAGAGCGACAATCACTAATCCCATAATCCATTTTTAACTTTCAATCTACAATCTCATAGAACAAAAGAAACACAAGCCAAGTTAGCCAACCATTATTCTTCTCCTCCTAATTTGATACCAAGCAGAAATCAATTGAAAAATGAAACAAATCTTGCATCAATGGTTAATGACATGGAAAATAAGAAAGCCAACACACATGACACATCATTAATTAGAATGACAAATCATTAAAATTGATGGGAACTAAAAAAATTCAAAAAATGTATAATAGGGGAACCAAAATGGTGGAAGTAGAAATGGGGGATTAAAAATTTCAGTTAAGTTAAAATAAAGGGACCAAAAGAGCATTTAAGCCCTAAATAAAACCAAAGACATTCATCTTTATCTTAATAAAAGGAAAATGATATTGTACCATTCAAACTTCACAGTACAATTACATGGAAACAACTTAAAGCTTCAAACTTCAAAGGATAATCGATCTAGCTACAAAACTAAAACATTGGATGATATCAAAAACCTTTGTGTTTGTCCTAATAAAAGAAACAGTACAATTACATGAAATGCTATCTCAACTCTAAAACCATGAACGTATAAATTTTAAGAGGAGGAAATATTGATTTGAGCTCCACGTCCTGCACTTAAACGAGGTTTTGGTGGCCTTTTGAAAGCTCGTGATATTATGGATGATGTTACTTCACCATCATTCTCAATAGTACGATATTGAATTTTTTCAGCTGTTGGATCAAGACCTAGGCATTTGGAGAAAACTTTCACTACTTGTTCAATGAAATGGCATGCTGAACCTCTTTCTCTCTGCAGCGTATCCATGTTTTTTCCTCTTCTTTTGCTGGTTCTCTTTGATGTATTTCACTACTTGTCTTAAATATAACAAACCGCTTTGCATTTGGAAGATGTCTTAGTAAGAGACACCTGCCACAAAATGTGTATGTGTGTGTCTATAGTTTAGTCGTATAAGGTTTTGCGTGACTGCGGTGCAAGTTTATCAAGTATATTCATAGCCAACACAAGATGATATACATGAGTTGACTTAAAAGTAGAGATAAAAAATAGTGATACAAGACTTTGAGGACCAAAAATCAAAAGAAAATTTTATGAAAACTAAAACGAAAAGTTGAAATTTTTATAGATTCAAACCAAAAACATATTAAAATTGCATAAAAACAACTGCAAGTTGCACTTCATCGAGACAAAAAAATTCTTTATAAATATTACAATTATTATAAGACTAAGAAATAATTTTTTTTTTAATTATGCTAAGAAAGAACTGATTATCAAATCCAAATTGGTATATAAATCACTTTGTATTTTTTAGTTCAGAAATAGGATCTAGCTGTCTTGATTAATTGCATGATTAACCAGTAAAAAATACACTTGTCAAAGCTTACTTTCTCAATATCACAAGTGTCAAGTGGTAGGGTATGCTAGATTAAACCTAATCATTTAAATAAAAAAGCACAAAACCATCACTATCAAGCGCTAAAAATTTTAATATGGTCACATAACCAAATAAATAGTATTTAGTTACACACATATAAAAAAATATTTTCTTAATAATAAGAAGGGTTGATAAAAAAATATTGAATATTTTAAGAGGAATCTTTTTATGTATGTGTTGATTTGATTTTGTAACTATGAAAGAATGCCTATGATATATAAGTGTTCTTCAAATAATAAATAATAAAGGAGCGGTGTCTAAATCCTGTATTCATAGCAACCAATGGTGGTACCGTGCTAGTAAAAAATATGTTGGTCGGTGTGAGGTATCCATATCAATCACATCATGCCTAATCAGCATACATTTGGTTTTATATAAAATTTGACAAAATATTTTCATTAAATTATAACCTTACTTTCTAACTGGGGTGACATTTAGTATGGGTCAGTGGAGTTTTTTTCCTACCATGGGAAAGTTGATTATGTCCATTAGATTAAATGGGGAACATATTCTTATTATACTCTCCCAACACTAGATTATTTGTTTTATATTATCTTCCACCCTCTCTCTTTCATGCCGCACACATCCTCACCACCACCACTTAATCATAGATTCAGCAACCACTTTGACCACTACCGCACCACCACACACCACCATGGTTGCTGCCGGAAAAGCGATGGAGCGGTTATTGAGTTCACGTATCTGAAACGGGTAGTAAACAAAAAGCACAAACAAACAAAAGGAGATAAACCATGAAACGGGTAGTAGCAAGAAACAGTAAAACACAAAATTAGAAAAACAAATATATGAAGAAATTCCTTGCAACTACAATACAGACCTTCAAAATTTGGGAAAAATAAAAAGATCGCTTTCTCTTCGCCGGGTAATTGAATGGGTTGTTACATGAGAACAGGTCATACTTGCTGATAATTTGAGTACTTGATTTAAAGTGCAAAGGAGAACTTAGATTGCAATTTGTTGATTGAAATTAAAGAGATGGAGCGGTGGAGCATAACTAAACAATGTTATCTTTGTTTTTTTTAGTAAACAAATCAATATTTTCAAAGTTTTAATCTAGACTATTGAAAAGAGATGGAGCTGGATGGTGGACCGATGAACACTAACACATTTAAAGTGAAATGAATTTTGAAGACCCATGGCAGATTGGGTGGTGGTTCTGTGTTCCTCATTTTATGAAATTCGTGAAACTGAACGATATTGGATTAAAGACAATTCACTTGTTATTTTCTAGAACAACACCCATATAAGATCTGGAACTTTGAGTTTTCCAGCAGCAACAATGGTGGTGTGTGGTGGTCAAAGTGGTTGCTAAATTTATGATTTAGTGGTGGTGGTGTGGGTGTGTGGAGACATGAAAGAGAGAGGGTGGAAGGTAATCTAGTGTTGAAAGAGTAGGATAAGAAAGTGAATCTAATGGACATACATAACTTTCCCATGGTGGGAAACAACTCTCCTTACCCATGCTAAACCTCACCTCTAACTAGATAAGCAACAGGAGAATGAACTTTCTTAAGTTTTTTCTATTGTCAAAAAACGTATATTTTTATATATAAATATTTTCTAAAAAAAATTAAAATAAAACGAGATCGCTAGCTAGGGCTTGATTTTGTTAGTTTCAAAAGTATAATAGTTAGTAAAAAAAAATGAAAGGAAGCGTTCTTTCTTCGAGCAAACAAAGGAAATCAATCAAGGAACTGATTAAATGACAACCCTTCCTTTTTTTTTTTTTTGTCTTTTTCATTTTATTCATTCCATGAATGACATTTACAATAATCTACAAAAGCATAATTTTAACACTCAACTTTCTTTCCTTTTTCTACATTTCTGGTTTGATGAAGAATCAGACGTGGAATCAAGACCAAAACATTTGAGAAATGCTACAGTGGCTAATTGGAAAAAATGGCAAGTGTGGGAACTCAGTGTTGAAGACTCCCCCTCATTAATCTCTCCACTTCTCATGTTTGAACATGTTGCTATTTCACCTCTAACACTTGGGTTCTGTCCATCCTGCTAAAAAACCAAATGTACCATCAATTCACCTACCTCGAATTATAATGCATAATTATTTTTCTTTCTTTCTTGGGTACAATAATGTCCAATCTTCTAATGTAAAAGATAATCGATAGATGGATTTATTTAATGTTTATTAAAAAAGAGATTGAAAGAAGAATTGGTCATTTGAATCCCTGAAAAAATGGTTATATTGTATGTTTGAAATTATGGTTGAGTTTAACAAAATTACATACCAACGTGATTTGAACAAACGAACACATCAAACAGACACATTGTGAATGTGAAACAGCAAGAGATAGAATTTGTGACAAGTAAAGAGTGGATAATTTCACATTCTTAATTTTTTTATAACAATTTTTCTTAACTTCTTAAAATATAACAATTTTTCTTAACTTCTTAAAATGGATGGATTGAAATATGATTAGTTAAGTATATATGTTTTGTCGTTATCCTCTCATGGTCACTGCGAAACAGTTAAGAGTGCCACCCTTCTTTTTCTTTTTTTTTAAGACACCAATTTTCCTAAAATAACAAGTAGCAAATAAGCAAATACTAGCAGCATCATGTTGGGTAGGATAAGAGGGCCAGTCAGCCAGTGTCGTGGCTCCACATTCTTTTCCTAATTCATTCACCACTACACTTAGAAAGGATAAAGTCCAATATAAGAATTATTGGATGAATAATTATCTTAATTTAGAACCCACTATCTCGCATAATAATATGAACATAAATTTAGGCAGAAATTTTGTCCATTTTTATATATAGAAACATAGCAATGTACATATGCAACACCAATCCAATTTCATAGAATACTAGTTCGGTCGCACACACATAAAAAAAATACTACTTTTTATAGCAAGCGTTTAACCTTGTAATTTAAGGTACGTTCAAATTTCTCAAAAACAATAGTAAAAGAGTTCGTTAGTGTCACTTTAATTAATAAATAAATCATTAATTTAATACAAATCTTCTTTCCCTAGCCAAGAGTCTAAAAGCCATCAAATATTTCAAACAATAAATGAGAGAAAAATAGCTCTTTTTTTTAATAAGAATAAATGAGAGAAAAATAGCTCTTTTTTTAATAATAAATGTGTAAAATATAAAAACTATATGCTTTATCTAATAAATTAATTAATTTTTTTTGTAGCAAAAAAAAATTAATTATTTATTTTTTGTGGAAAATAAATTAACTTTTTTTAATATGAGAAAGACAAAACGCGCATTATTGAATCCGTGCATTAATTATGTTTTAACTCTACAATCTTTTAGATTAGTTTGATCTACGGTGAATCTGGGTACAATTTTTAAGTAGATTAGTAGTAGTACATTTAAGATACTACTAAAAAAACTAGCAATCTCTTCACCGAATGAAGCAGCTGTAGTAGTTAATAACAATATCTTCAAAAAATAAAAGAATATGTGCAGCCAGCCATATAGTTGAATTTGTTGGCACAAGATTGAAATAGTTAAGTTGATAAGAAGAAAAATTAGGTGAAACTAACCTGCTGCGTAATATTGCGGTGTTGAGGGTTAGTTGAAACAGGGGCAATTGAGTCAATATGTTGAATCTCCTCGAAAAGAAAGCCTTTAGAAGAGGCGGAGGAAGTTTCCGGCATGACAGAGACGGTGGCAGCGTCATCGTCATCGAAGATGAAGATATAAAAGAGTGCAAGGAGGAGAAAGAGAACAATTAGTTGAATCCAAATCAACCATGGAATTCTATAGCTCTCTGTAATTAACTCGTCTAACATGTTAATTAATGATTATTAACATAACATCGAACTTGAATTTGATTTGTGATAATAAAAAATTTATGAACGGAGAGAAGAAAGAAAGGAATTATGACAAGTTTTGGTTGAGTTGAATTAAGTGGAAGATACGTTAAGGTCTAGAGGAAAATGAATATTAAAGTCATAAAATAAACAAGTTAAAATGATCACGAGTCACGCGTGTTTCTACGCGTCGTTTGCAACTTGCAAACCTTTGGGTGATATAGAGTTGGGTGACGTTGGTGGCATTAACCAATCACAATGTCACAAGCATTATGACATTGTGATTGGCCAATGTCACCCAACTCTATGTCACCCAAGTGTTATTAGCAAACCTTGTTTGTTTTTTACCTTTTCAAAAGAACAAGAAAAAAAATATGATGGCTACTGGCTCCTTGTAATGTGTTTCACATGTGTTTACTTGTCTTGTGTTGAAATCAGTGTGCCGTTGGTGGGTGACGGTAACATGAAAACAACTTTTTATTTTGGGTGAAGAAACATGAAAGGAAATCAATTTTAATTATCTCAAGGGCTTTTATTTATTTTTATGGGAAGGATTTTACTAAAATAATTACTCTTTCAAAAAAATATGAAAGATTTTAACCTTTTCTTCTATATTTCTAACCCTCTAAAGTCTTCATTTCCCATCCTCTCCAAACTCCCACTAAATGTATATTTGTGGGTAATCTTATATTTAAATGCACCAATATATTATACATTTAATAAATGTACTATAGGAATGCTAGCAACACACATTTTCAAACACATTCTTTTTGATTGGTTAAAATTCAAATAGATCCCACCAAATTCATATATGTCCCACCAAATCATGTGAGTCTCATGTAAATTTTAACCAATTAAAGAGAGTATGTTAAAAGGTGTGTTGCTATCATTCTTCAATATACTAATATTCAAAAGGCATTCATTAAATGAGGGATAAAAATATCTTTTAAACAATAACTATACTTTAAAGGTTGTGACATTTTCTTAAATATGACAAAAAAAATTGTGTGTGTGTGTGTGAGAGAGAGAGAGGGAGAGAGTTGTCACGTTTAAGTGGATTCACAATTATCGCAAACATAAAGTGGAAGATATTGAATTGAAAGTGATGTAATTGATATTAATTAAAGTGTACAATTGAAGAAAAGATGATTGGTATTGCTTCCAAATGCAAAATAGGTTGTTCATTTTAGGACATTTTTTTAACAAATAGGTCATCGTTGTGTGACGGAGGGACTATATATAAAAAAAAGTGAATGCTCCATGAAAAAATTAGAAAAACCTAATTTAGTCCATGAGAAAAGTAAATCGAGAAAAGTCAGTCATTTACCTCTTCACATTTTGTTTGATTGATAAATGAAAGATAGAGGAAAGAAAAGAAAATGAAAAGAAGATATTATTAAATAGTTTGGCATGAGATATATGAAAAGAAAATTAAGATACAGAAGATATATGCGTATTAATAAAAGGAGATAAATACCCTTAAACAAAAACTTGATATAAAAATAAAGAAAATGAAAAATATTTTATAACAATGAAAGGTTTTCTACAATTTAATAAATTAATAGGAGAGTAAAGAAACATTTTAATCCCATAAAAAATTTACAAGACTCAACTTAGTACTTGAGAAAAATAAAATAACTTTTAGTCATTGAGAAAAATAAGTAATAACAACTCTTAGATTTAAATCAATTGACTCCCTTAAAAAAGATGTCATCGATATTAATTAAAATATTTAAATGAATAAAATGGGTTTAGTTATATAAAAACAATAAATCTTTTGAGTCAAATTGTAATAAAAGTTAGCTTATATCTTTGACTACTAATACCTTTAATTTATCTATCACCAAAAAGTATAATAAAAATTGATATTTTAAAATACTCAATGAGAAAAGTTCAACAACATATTATATGATAACAATTGTCTTCGTATATTAATACAAAAGCACGCAAAGTAGATTATGTGAATAGTTACATGGTCAAACGACAACACTTAAAAACGAACGGGGATATAATTGATATATAAAGTTGATATGATAAAATTTTATAAACTCATGAGTATTTTCAATGTATCAACATGAATGAGGTGTTTTATAACATATTTGTTTATTTTTTTGTCAAAAACATATGTGTTGAATTTTTTTAAGGGAGCGCAGACATGTCATTTTCTTATGGTTAGATATATTTTAGGTCCATCTAAATATACCAACTTTCAGATTCTGTCCTTCCAAAAAAAATTCTTTGACTTTTGATCCTCTAAATTTTCGGTTTTCAATTTTGGTCTCTGCTTTTTCACGAAAAGAGGAATGCTAGCAACACACATTTTCCAACACACTCTCTTTGATTGGTTAAAATTCACATGAGACCTACCAAATTCATATGGGACCCATATGATTTAGCGTGACCTATGTGAATTTTAACCAATCAAAAAGAGTGTGTTCGAAAGTGTGTGTTGTTGTTGGTATTTCTCTTCACGAAAATTCACATTTCATGTGTCAAACGACCTTTTTTATGACACGTTGATAAGACCATAAAATATCACTAGTTTAATAATTCAACTATTTAATCTTGAATTTGAAATCATAGATAAATTGATAAAATCAATTTTTTTTTTGAAAGAGAGATAAAACTTTTTTTTTTT
>Ga0228710_1004090_pt1 | contig 23038 bp, 12 predicted proteins | sample MedpolnodulmetaG_FD_177995 | JGI IMG/M metagenome (GOLD analysis project Ga0228710, IMG submission 177995) | Root nodule microbial communities from Medicago polymorpha collected in Santa Monica, California, United States - pink nodules | ecosystem: Host-associated > Plants > Roots > Nodule...
TATGATTTTTATGTTAAAAAAAAAAAAAAACTCTCTTAAGCTCGCCATCGCCAATAACATGACAGTATTATTTATTTTTTAACAGCATCGCCATAACATTGAAATGCAAAATCTGCACCATGCATGTTACTTCACTGAAATCATCCATAGAAAATACACGGTTTTCTTTCTCTCTTTCAATAGAATACATCACAATCTGGATAATCAATACTCCACATGACATATAACTTTGATTCATACGTACTAGAGGTACCATTTCTCTCTTCCACTGATGATTAACTACATGCATATGGGTATGAGTTGGTTTATTATAGTGCATATAATAGCAACCTTATTGGATCTGAAGTTAATTTATGAAAATCATTGTTTAACATGTATATCTATTTTCAAATATTTCAATTTGTTTATATATTAATTAATATATACCCAATCATGAAATCCACGATGAAAGAACAAGTTGAAAGAATCAAACAAGCCGAAAAGTAATTGATCTTTAAAACTTCCAAACAGCAATATCATGAAAATTAAAAACTTAATTAATTTGATTGACTTACATATATGTTTTCCTCTGTACATTGCCTTAATGTATGTATAGAAATCAACTCTTTCCTCCATCACCTCTAGCTTGCAAAGATAAAGTATAAATTGAGGGAATTTTTTTTATAAAAAAATATTTATAATTAATATCAATATAATATATAGTAAAAGCTAATACTATGGATTGATTATACTTATAATCTAGGCATAGACATATATAAATATATTAATTTACGGTGGATTAATGAAGAGCTCGGAGGCAGTAACAAGACATCTCATTACTTCAACTTGAGCTTTGAGAGATTCTATATAATCTAGGGTTTCATCAACCAAACAAGCATCATCCATGAATTTTCCACCTGGTAACAAACTCTTGAGCCTTTTTGTTCTTTTCTTAACCAACCGTGTCGCTATAAAACTTGCCTCTACTCTTTCCTTTGCACGATTTCTTCTCAACGTCTTTCTCCTTCCAATTATCCTTTTTCTATAAAGAGAATAGGAATTCGTTGAATTTCTCCCTATTACCTTCTTATGTGAAGATGAGGCTGTTGATATGTCTTGTTCATCTATGCTTGTTGAAACATTTGCAATTAGGGCTTTTCTCCAAAGGGTAGTTTTGTCTTTAGACGTGGAAGCCATGGCTAAATCTGCAGAAAGCTTTATGGCTTTCTTTCTCTCGAACAAGTTCATATTCTTCTTTTGAGAGTTATATTTTTTTAGACTCTTTATCCATTTCCTTAGGAATTCTTGCTTGAGCAAGATCAAATTTCGCATTCTGCAAATTTAAAAAATACGCAGGTTAAGTTTAAATATATAATAATATATATATGAAATAATATACTAGGGCTTAATATAGTTATTCTTGGTTCTAGATTATATCAACAACAAAATTCTAGTTCTAGATAGCTAGACGAAATTAACTAATCTTGTAATTATAAAAATAAATAAATATATAAATTAAGACATACCTTGCTCAAATTCTTGAAGAAAATAAAGTAGAAGATAGAGATAAACAAATGAATTTTTCTTTTTTTTTGAGAGCAAATTATGACGAAATTTTGATGAGAGATCGAAGCAAAGTGGAAACTGAGAAGATGATGGATTAATGTGAGAGGAAGAATTTAAGTGCTTGAAAGATGAGAGTGGTGGGCCTTCGAGAGAGAGACACATGCACATGCTGGCACATGGAGACGCTGGCCCACACTACCCAAACTATATAGAGAATAATAATATTACATTATAATAAAGGAAACAATGAATTTAGATTAGTGGGTAAAGAAGAAGAATAAAGGTGACCTTAATCTAATGCAAACCTAACATCAGTATCTTTGTTTTGAATACAAACAAAATTCACTAAATACGATTCACTTAGAAACAATGTGTATATGGCCCGCGAGTGGATTCCGTGAGAGAAAGATGAATTAATGTACTATGTTATTTTTGTGTCAATCATTACTGTTTGTGCAGAATTGCATAGATCAATACCTCAAAGCAAATAGAATTCTAATGAGTAGCAAATACTTTTTTCAAATTATTTAACATTGTTGTATTTTTAGAGTTGAATTAGAAATTCATAATCTTCGATTAAATTGAAAAATATTTTCTTTATCTTGTTTAAATGTACTCTTGACTGAATAGTACATTATCTAAATGTTTTTGAGTACACATAGTATGATATTATATGAGTATGAATATGAATTGTGATGTGTATATTTCTATATGCACAGTTGATTAGATTTTTGCGGTGTATAATACTTAACATTTCAAATTAAGCAAATATTTCCTTTTTTTTACGCAACAAAAAAAAACTAATGCCAAAGTTTTTTTTTTTAAAGGGAACTAATGTTGAAGATTGTTACATTATGTTTTGTCCGTGATATATCCTTCACATGTATTTACTCAATTGTCTTGGTATCATTAAATTATAAGAAAATCCAAATTGGTACCATGTTTTTGTATGTTTCTTGAAGCTATAGTTTTTGATGATGTTAGCCGTTTTGGTTATATATCTTTGATTGTTTAGTTCAGATTTTGATAGTCTAACTTTTCATTTTTAGATTATGTTAAAGTATCCTAGTGAAACAACTTAAAACTGTTCATGTTTGGTATCTTCTCATTTGTGTTCTGCATCTACATGAACCGTCTCAATCCTTGTCTGAATCATTTCAGAAAAGTCTTTGACTTAGTATGAATCGATTCACTATGACTATGAATCAATTCATGTTTGAATCGTATCATTCATCCTTGAGTCGTATCACCAATCTCTCTGACTCTCTCTGAATCGATTCAATTATATCTTGAATCAATTCAATCATTCATCTGGGCAGCTTGAATCGTTTCATATATCTTTTGACTTGCATCAATCTTCATATACTCTCCTTTGTCTGGACTTGGTTTTCTTGATGTCTAAATCGATTCAGCAGTTAAATGAATCGATTCAATTTGTTGATTTTGTGCGAAAATTGAGTCTTTTCACCCTTTACTATATATACATTTTTCTTCATAACTTCAGATTTATTGAATCATTTGCATCTATTCTCTCTAGGTCTCAAAAACTCATTGTTCATACATTCATCAAGATTAAACACTTTTTCTTAGAATCACTTTGTTCTTTGAGTGTATAGATTCTCTAGGGTGCTAGTAGGGATTGTAAGTTGGTTCTCTCAAGAAGATTGATTGGGCTTAATCAAGGCTTCAAAGGAAGTGAATAATCTCATTCCACCTCCAAAGGACTTGGGGGTCTTTCTAACCGTTCTTGAAGTCGAAGGGGGTTCCTTTATCGGACGTAGCATTGAAGACTCGAGTGAAGAGTTCGAAGGAGTGCACGAGTGCTCGGGGATTCGAAGGGGGTTCCTTTTGGGGGGAGTGTTTGCATAAGGGTTGAAGAATTAGGTTTAATTTCAAGGAACTCTTGTAAACACATTGTAATCAACATTTGTTACTTAGTGGATGACCTTGGTGAAGGCGTACTTCATCAAGAAGAGTAGACGTAGCTCTAGCGAGGACGAGAAAGAGCGAACTACTATAAAAATATCGGTGTTATCTCTCTTTCCCTTTCCTCTTTAATTTTAGCTATTGTATGTGATTAATTGAATAATTGTTAGGATAATTTGTTAGTGTTGATCTAAGTTGTTTTCATTGAAAATTGTCTAATTCGTTGAATTAGATTTAAACACTTTGCTTAGATCAATTGATTGCAACATCTATTCAATTATTCAATTTCACTTGTATTGTGTTCTTAATTGATAGCTTTGTTATTTTGTTCATATAGGTTTGGTTTGAAATTGTATATTGTTTTGTACTTTGTTCAAGGAAAATTAACATTTGATTGTATAATAAGATTTGAATCGCGAATCTCTCAATTTTAAGATTTGATCTTATTTGACATATTGTTGTCTTTTTGATTCATTGATTGTGATTGTTCGAGCACGAATCCAATAGTCAATTTCGTTAAAACTTGTTTTTATCAAAACTCGAAAAATCTTTTAAAAATCTATTCACCCACCTAGCTTGGTGACTATCTAGCCATATAGAGCAACATTTCTAAACTATGAGCAACAAAACACAAAAGAAAACATGCAAAACAAAACATCTGAAACACAGATCTGAATCTCTCAATCACATATCAATCTCTCAACGATAACGACGACCGCGCCGAAAACCGTGATCCCAAACTTCGTCCTCACCGTCCATCGGATTTACTTCAGTCTCCATCATGACCCCTTAAAAAATGCAGATCTTGAAAAGCATAAACACAAAAACGCAGATTTGGATGGATAGGTAAAAGTTGCAACGCCCGTCGGCAATAGATAGGCGATGGAGGTTGGTCGCCGCCGTTGTTGGAAACAGCAACATTGTTGTTGATGATGGGTCGAGGGTGGTGGTCGCAGGATGTTATAAATTTGAGGGCGATGGTGGTGGTGGTGGTGAGATTGGAGGGTGGCGGTGGCGGGTGTGGCTGATGGTGGTGGGACTGGTTGATGGTTGTGGCCGGTGAAAACAAAAGTGTGAAGGATGAGAGGGTGAGAAGTGTCAAGGACAAAATTGCCCCTATTATAATTAATATTAAAAAGGTCACATGAGAGTGGTACAAGAATGGTATGTTCATCTAATGGTGTATGTATCACCACTCTTTCATAAATAGCAAATTGAAGCATTTGCTTTATTTTCATAGATATATACAAGACTATCTTCATGTATGGTTTTTTGTATAGGATCAATTAACAGTAATTTTGTCTTTAAAAAAAAAAATATATTAACAGTAATTTTGAGAAATTTTATTTATTATTTGTAATCACGTTGACAATTTCAAGACATACTTTTTCCTTAAAAAAAAATGAAAATTCAAGACATACTTTTGTTTGATTGGCACGCTGGCAAATTATACAAAAATGAAAATTCGTTATTTCAATTCTTTGATTTGATGGATAGCAATAAAGAACAAGAGCACAGCCTTCAGAGCATATGATGAAATTAACATTTTTTATTCGGCTATCGTTCTCATGCAAACTATTGTTTGGCTACCATACAATTTTTATGCATGTGGCATGTTTTCAAATCAAAATTAAAATATGATAATGTTAACTAGTGTCTATTGACATTAGTTAAAGAAAAAAAAAAGAATTTTTTTACATTAAAAACATTATTTTTCATATTTTTAAAACTTTTGGTTAAACAAGTTCTAAGATATTTATTCATATTAATTTATATTTTTAACTAGTGTTTAAAAAACACTTATTAGTCCGTCAAAAAAAAAAAACTTATTAGTATTTTACTTAAAGGAGAACGTTAATAAGTATTCTTAAGATATTAGTTAAAGTGTTAAAATTAGTAAGTTTGTATTAAAAAGCGGTGTAATTATTGATAAGATAAAAATAAAAATTTATATTTTAAAAAATAATATTAAAAGATTTCTAAACCATTATCTTTAGAGTATTGGTTAGCAAGACCCTTACTAAAAAGATATCTCATGTGCCGTTATTTTTATTAACTATTGTGATATAAAACCATCAAAAGGTAATCAATTAAGCTTTCTCCCACAGTAATTTGATTTGATATGTTTCTTGAATGTTGGAGTTAGAATCTGATAAATATGATTTTATAGAAAAAGTTAGAAAAAATAAGATCATATCAATTCAACTATTCAAGTCAAGGAACCCGGCTTTCTATTTTTGAGTAAACCTACAAAACCCTACACCAATTAACGGTATTATCTAATTAAAGTAAGTTAAAAAAATTATAAGATAAATATCCATAGAGCTAAGAGCTAAGTGATACTAATGGATTGGAGTACATGTGTGTATATGTATATAAAAAAAAATAATATGATATTAATTTTGCTGAATTAATATGTACTCTCAGCGTAAAAATTATTCTACATACCTCAACAAAAGTCTTAAACAACTCTTTATTTTGTCATTTTGTTATACTGGTTTATAACATTTTGATCACCATAATCATTTATTGTTATAAGATGTGATTGAACAAATACATTTTTTTTAAGATGCTAAAATGAATTATATTAATCACAACAAAGGCCCTCCCAACACAATGTATGCATAGGAAGAAAAACTCCAAAGTCGATACAAAGTGAAAACACTATTTACAAGGCGTGAGCCAGCACCACAGAACAACCCAGAACATTACAGAAATTAGCTTATGCCAAGTAGTGTAAACAGACTAAGCCACCAACCATGATAGTTAAAGGGAAGAGTAGCATACTTCACCTTCAACCACTTGAATGTTAACAACTTAATCATGTCCACCACCTGCATAATAGAGTTATCATTTGCGTTAAAAATTCTGTTGTTCCTTTCCTTCCAAATTTCCCATATTGTCGCAAACCAAATCACCTGTAAAATTGATTGCCTCGACTTAGAAACCCCGCCGAAGAGACTGAATTGATAAAAAAAAAACCCTGTTACGTCCTGGGGCAAAACCGAAACTACACCAAGCCATTGAAAGATGTGATTCCAAACCGAACCAAAAAGAGTACAATGTAAAAATAAATGAGTGGATGTTTCGATAAAACCACAACCATCAACACAAATTTGAGCGTCAAAGTCTAAAACATGTCGCCTATGAAGATTGTCCTTTGTAGGAAGTCTATCATGAAACAAACACCACACAAAAAGCACCACCTTCAAAGGGACATCCTTATGCCAAATAGAAGGCGCTGCCACCACATTATCAACGTGAACTTGAGCTAAAAGAGTATTGTATGCACTTCGAATTGTATAAGAAGAAGAATCCGCGTTCCACTTCCAATTATCCTTTCTGTGAACCTGTAAAGAAACATTTTGAAGTAAAAGCCTAAGTTCCCCTACCGACTCCTCCTCCCACGCAAACAACCTACGCCTCCACCTCCACGCCTCACCCTCTTCTTCCCAACCTAAAGCTCTCATCGCCGCCACTGTCTCCCCCTTTAGTAACGGCAACTCATACAACCTACTAAATCTATCACGTAACGGCAACTCGCCCACCCAAACATCCAACCAAAACAACGCATTAGAACCATCACCCAAAGAGTGTCTGACATTACTATGAAACCACCCCTCCGAGCGCAAGGTCGATATATTCCGTCGCCACGTGGAACCATCACGACCTCCAACACACAAGTGACTGTCCTCCAGCCCATTCCGAGCCGCCAACACCCTAAACCACAAGCTATCCCTATCCGCCAACACCACTTCCCTAATAACGGTAAATTAAATTCTTTTATTCTCCTTACCCCCAAACCTCCAACCTCCTGACTCCGACAAATAGAATTTCAATCAACCCAAATAATTTTCATGTGGTCTGCCCACCACCCACCACCACCCCCCCCAAAAAAAAAGGAAATATTTAAAATAGATTCAATAGAGGAAACAATACCTGACGGAGCTTTGAAAAAAGAAAGGGCATAAACAGGTAGGGACGACAGGACAGACTTCAGTAGTACCAAGCGACCACCCAAGGACAAGTGTTTCGATTTCCAACCCGACAGTCTAGAATTAATACGGTTAATGAGAGGCTGCCAAAACACCAATCAACTAGCATTCTCACCAATAGTCAAACCAAGATACATAAAAGGGATGGTACCAAGCTTGCAATTCAAAACCATTGCCGCTTCTGACAACCATGAACATTAACCCCTACCAAAAGACTCTTAGAGAAATTCACCTTAAGACCAGATAGTTCTTCAAAGAGCAATAAAATGGCACGCATAGCTTTAATATTAGCCCAAGATTTTTCACAAAGAATTGTCATCCGCAAATTGAAGATGCGACACCACCACAGGATCATGGCTGCCCACCTTATAACCATAGAAGAGATTGTTTGCAATCATAGCTTCCATCAGCACATTAAACCCTTCCACCACCAAAATAAACAAGAAATGTGAAATAGGGTCCCCTTGCCACAAACCCCTACCTAAAGAAAACTCATATGTTGGAGACCCATTAACTAACACCGAAGCAGTGGCCGTCCCCACACATTCCTTAATCCATTTTCGCCAAAGAGTTGGAAAATCCATTTTCACCACCACTTCCTCCAAATAATTCCAATCAATGGAATCGTAAGCTTTCTCAAAATTAACCTTAAAGAGTAAGAGATCATTTTTTCATTTACGAGCATCATCAACTACCTCATTAGCCACCAATATCCCATCAAGAATCTGACGACCTTTAATAAAAGCTGACAGAGCATCAGGAATAACAGAGCTAATTACAGAGCGAAGCCTATTTGCAAGGACCTTTGCCATATTTTATACATGCTTCCAACCAACGAAATAGGCCGAAAATCATTAAGGCGTTGTGGGCTATCAACCTTTGGAATAAGAGCAATAAACGTGCTATTTATTCCTTTGGCCAATTTTCCGTTCCTATGAAATTCAACTAAAAGACGCATCACATCATTCTTCAGCATATCCCAAAAATCTTTTAAAAACCCAAAAGAAATTCCATCAGGACCAGGACTTTTAAAATTATCACAGTCCCACACAGCGGCCTTCACCTCCTCCAATGTGAAAGGTTTAATCAAATCTACCCCTTCAAGAACACTTAATTATCGAAAATGCAGTCCTTTCATACTGGGGCGGTTTACTCTGTGAGCTTGGAAATGAGAGGAAAAATTATTATACACTGTTGCTCGGACATTGTCAACCCCTTCAACCAACACACCATCGACTAGAAAAAACGGAATAGCATTCCGATGACTCCTATTAGACAAAATATTGTGAAAGAACTTTGAATTCGCATCCCCTTCGCGTAACCATTGCAGTCGCGACTGTTGCCAACAAATACTAGAATTAATCCGAGATAACGAAAACAACTCCTCTGATAATCCATGCATTTCTTCGATCTCCTCCTCCAACAAGTCTAAGGTCTCGCCCTTCACCTCAATTGCCTCAATTATGTCCCTCAACGAATTAATTCTAGTTGGTAAATTTTTTGAATGATGACTATGCCACTCCTTTAACGCTAATTTGATCAACTTTAATTTTTCTTTCAATACATAACCACCCCAGCCTTCCAATTGAAAAGTACTTCATGTTTCTCGGACAAAAGAATTATAACCTGTAAAGTTCTCCCAACATTTTAACATATGCACCGGTTTTGGTCCCCAATTTGCAACATCAATACACAACTGAATAGGGCAATGATCTGACAATCCCCGCGACGAGGCCATCTAAAAGCAATTAGGCCACGTCGAACACCATCTATCTGACAACAAAAACCTATCAATCCGGCTCATCGACCTTCCATCCCCTCGATACCAAGTGAACCGACGCCCCCGAAGAGGTAAATCAACAAAACAATTATCATCAATCATGGCATTGAAACTTGCACTGCCTGCATGATTAACAACGTTGCCCACACTTCTTCTTTCCTCCGAGCAACGAACCGCATTGAAGTCTCCACAAACACAAACATTTTCATCCAACATAGTTGCCATTCGAGCAGAAATGTTATGCCAAAGAACTTGTTGACGATTAGAATCACACGGAGCATAAACATTTAGAAGAGTGAATGTCACACCAGTCTTCATAAATTTACCTCGAATACCTAACACATGCTCCAAATTAAAAGAAGACCACACCTCGACCTCATTACAGTTCCAAAGCGTTACTATACCTCCCAAAGCACCAATCGAAGGTTGATATGAAAAATGAACATTATTATCATTCCAAATAGCTTTACACACCAAATCATTAACAACGGACAACTTCGACTCTTGTAAACACAAAATAAATAGATTTTTCTCCCTCACCATCTGACGCACTTCCCTCCTTTTTTTCGAAGGTGCGAAGGTGCAATGATGTATAATAACAAAAAGGCTTAATTGCAGTTTTAGCCCCCTAATTTTTCCAAAGTTGCGATTTTGGCCCCCTAAGAAAAAAAACTACAAAACAGCCCCCTAAGTTTTGCAATTGTAGTAGTTTTGGCCCCAAGACTGATATTGACTTGGTCTAAGCTGACGTGGCACCCTAAGTGAGGTGCCACGTGTTATTTTTTATTTTATATTTTTGCCTTGGGGAGCCAAAACTGCTACAGTTGCAAAACTTAGGGGACTGTTTTGTAGTTTTTTTTCTTAGAGAGCCAAAATCGCAACTTTAGGAAAGTTAGGGGGCTAAAACTGCAATTAAGCCTAACAAAAATTATCTTTGTATATTAGTAGAAAAATATAGTCAAAGTAAATTAAATCAAAATTACACATTTTCAAATGAGTTATCTATTACGGGACAGATGAAGTACTACTAGATAGGGTTGAATATGAAAGTGAAAGATAAATGGCCGCACGTGGCATAATAGTTAGGATATGAGGAAGATAGAGAAACGAAAAAGAGAATTGGCATGATCCGGAAAACATGCCTATATGAGTCTGTCAGGTCCTACAAAGAATTCGAATTCCCGGGCACTTGGGGATTTGGCATTGCCTTACATAAAGAGCACAATGAAATCCCCACATGTGCCTTTCAAAAGTGAGCTTCCACCTCTTATCTTCTTTTTATTCTCTCTCTCCTTGCCTTGTTATTATTTGTCTATCTTTTTTTCCCACTTGTTTCCTGCGATAATCTTCAATTAGGAACAACATAAGCAAAATTGTGATATATTACAACTTAATTTTCCTTTTTGTCCAAATATACCCCTTTTATCAAACTCTTTTAGAATAGGTAAATGAAGACTTAGAAAAACTATAAATGGATTATAAAAAAATTAAGAGATTAATGAGTTAGATTCAAATATGATTTATGATAGAATAAGATTAAGATGTTAATGAATTAGATTCAAATATGATTTATGATAGAATATTATGTTACTTTGATCCATACTGCCGATTCCACTTAGTGGAATAAAACTGTTTTTAAGGATGGGAAAAAGTTTGGTTGTAGTTGTTGTTTAGAAGAATATGTCACATGCTTATTTATTTATAAAAAATTAAAAGAAAAAAGTCAGGGAGAAAAGAAATGAAAGAATATCTAAATTAATTGATTTGATTCTCGTCATTAATTTGTATGAGGGTCGATAAATAAACAAATATATAAATAAATGTTGACAAAGTCCAAGAAAGAAATAGATTGAAGGTAAGTGAAGGAGGACATCCATAGAGGAACGAGTATTGTTTTGTGGGCAGGTGGTGGAACGGGACCATGACAACACAATTCATTTTCATGTGTGCTTAGGAAAATCAAGGGAAGCAACAAGATGCATACGTCCCAAATTTGTCGCCATTTCATCTCATTTCTTTTACATGGCTTAACGCTTTCTCCAAACTTTTTTCCTTTTTTAATTTGTTGGCTAGCTCTTAATTGTTTTATCGATGATTAAGGGAAAGTATATATATGTGGTTGCCAACTTAGATTAATATATTCTCTCAAAAAAAACTTAGATTAATATAAAAAGTTAATAAATGTGCACCTTCGAAAAGATAAAAATATTCATTTTCCCATATTCGAACAAGTTTAAAATAAAAGATAATTTACTAAATTGCACTCAATAAAACATTCCAAAAATTGTTTCCTAAATTTACTAAAATAAGTTTATGTTTAAAATGTGTTTAAATAGTAACAAATGAATATTCTTGTCCAAATAAAAAGATACACACTTGCTAACTTTGATCTTAATTTTTTTAGGCTGGTCTAAGTTAACAACCACACACACAAGGTTGTTAATTTACACTCAACTAAAAATATTAAGAAGCAAGTTAACAAGCTAGAGTCGTTTACCTTAGATAAAAAAACACTTGCTATTATTCAAACCAATTTTTAATAGAAGTGTAATTTTATAAATTTATTTGAATTGAGCCATGAATTTCGACTGCACACCCTTTTGATCACCAACATGGCTGTTGCAATGAAATTGGAAGCTCTACTCTCATAGTAAAAATAGGCCACTAGTAAAAAGACAATCTTATATTTAAATTGAAAATAACATTCGTATAACAATTATTAATAACCGAAATCAAAATTAGCAATTATTTTTACTAAGGAACACTTTATTTTTACTTAAAAGTAGAAACATGGAACATGTTTTTTTACTAAGAAATAGAAACACGCAACATGATTTTTTTCTCTTTGAGTGGGGATGCATATTGGGTAATACTCTTTTTTCTTAAGGTCCATTACTTTGTGAGACCCAACTTAGTTGAGTTTATTTGCACTCCTAAAAAAACGGGCTTGATCACCAACCGTAGCATGAACAGCTTCATTGCCGCCTGCCTTCACCATTGGTGCTTTTTTTTCTTTTCTTTTCGAGAAGTAAGGTATAGATTGTGGTAAAGATCATGTGATGTTTCAGTAGAGTTTTTTTTTTACATTTCAATAGAGTTTTTTAATCTTAACCATTTAATATATCTAATGATTGTTATTGATACTTCTCATGTCTCACAATAAACATTAGTTCTGACCAAATATGCTCCTTATAAAATAGAACCCAAAGCAAATATCACGATCAAATTTTGTATTTAAATAATGTCCAATAATATTTCTATTAAATTAAGATTTAACTAATTTTTCAAGTTAATGATTTAAATAATATAAGAGATAAAGTTGTTAATACAATAGCTTGTTAATAGTTAGTTTAGATTTAGTTATGTTAGTTATCATTGTTAGTTTTTTTTTTAGATGTAATTATCATTGTTAGTTGTTATTTTCTTCTCATTTTCATATGGACTTGTATGTATAAATAGGGTTTAATGTATTCTTGTTAAGAAAAAAAAAAAATCTGCAAAAACTCAAATTAAAAAGAGTAACAGGAAAAAAAACCCTATTACAATGTATTCATTGGTATTCAATTAATCAAATCATCAATAATATTTGTTCATTAGTTTTCTATGCTTTACTATCATCTATGAATTTTATCAGGAATTATAATATGGTGTTAGAGTGATAATTATTCCACAACTTTCTTTTTCAATATTTTCGTTTGAAACCTCATTCATTTATTTTTACTTCTTTCTATTTGATTCTTGAAGTTTTTGATCAAGATTCTAAGTTTTTTCAGATTTGTCTTTTGTGTTATGGTTGATTTTTATCTCCAAAATACTCAAAGTGTAGTCTACCGAAACTTCAAATCATAACCATCTATTATGGCATCATGTTCAATTATGAGGCAACTATAAACTTGGGAAGATACTTCTTATTCTTCTTCTACGTCTTGGTATTTTCGTTTATATTGTTGAACTCTACCTCATTGCTTTATAAATGTTCTCTTGAACATGGAGGGAACTTGTTTTGATTCTGCTGTAATCAGAGTAAAAATGGTTTAGGAAAAAGTAGATTACTAAGTTGAATCGCGTATTAGGTTTCTCTCTTAAAGATGTTTCGGTGCACTGTCTAAAGTTGTACAAACAAACTATCAGGCATGACTTCCCTAGAATATGAAAGAAAGAAATCACCCTTAAACTTATTAGATCCTCAAATAAGATATTGTGAAAACTCTAATATGGTACATTCATATTTCTTTAGTGGATTTTGATTTTAATAATGTTTAGTTTAAAATTTAGATTGCTTTATTTTGTAGTTGTATATGCTCCTTATTTTTAGTTTCTTATTGGACCTTTTTAGCTCATCATTGGACCTTATAGGTGACGGGTCAAGGCGTATGTATAAATAACAATTTAGTTATCATTAATTTTCATTTGATTAATACATGCATTTTCTATATTCAATCATTGATTGAAGTGAGAGCTAGTTTTGCTCCTCTGGTTTTTGAAAGAACCAATTGTAGATCCTTATGTAGAACATATAACTTATAATAGATCTGCAATTAATTTTATTACAGATCTTGAATGTGACAATTTTTTATCACACTTCTCATCTAAAATTCCATTTTGTGTGTTTTCTTTTGTGTACTCTTAGCTTGTTGAATTTTCTTGTATTTTCCATCGTTTTTTACCTAATTAAAGAAAATTACACTAAACTCAAAGATCCTTGCATTTACCTTCTTGAAATTTGTGTCTTTAATCAAATTCTTGTTAGAAATTCTTAGATTTGTGTTGTTAAAATTGATTAAATATCTTCTCTTGCTGAAATTTTGTAGAATTTGAACTTCGTATTCAAATCGAATTTTTTGAACCAAACTTTTTTCATCACTTATTAATGTCTGCTACTATTGTTGTTAATTTCGTGAATTCTAATAAATTTAGTCATGATTTTCACACTTGATTCATCTTTTTTTTTTTTTTATCAAACTTGGATTTGTTAGAACTCCATCAATGTTATGAAATTCGGATTCATAATCTCTCATTTTTTATCTGAATTTTCTTTGCTTGTAGTGTGAAATTGTTGTTATATGATGATTTTTTCACACCGTTTGGTTCGAGAGTTTTGGAGGGGAGGGGAGATTTTTAATTTGAAGTGTTTGGTTCAATTTTTAGAAAGGAAGGGGAGGGGAGAGGAGATGAACAAATTTTATTGCACTACCAAAATTATCCTTAGATTAATTTAAAATCTCAATATTATCCTTAGAACAACATTTATTATTATTAGGTTATATTATCTTGTAACAACTTTTATTAATATTATATTTGTAAAAAAATACTTTTATTATTATTATTATTAGGTTATAGCTTAATTAACGTGCAACAACTTTTATTATTATTACTTGTCAAAAAAAACTTGTATTATTATTAGGTTATATTATACTTGTAACAACTTTTATTCCTTACTAGACTTTTAACCCGTGCGCCGTACGAGTCTAATGTGCTATTTAACATTTGAGTAAATTTATAAATCAACATATATTATATAAACTTTCTATCACATAATAAGATGTATTCCAATGTTTAAATAGTTGAGACATTAAATAGTTTAAGAAAGAGATCCATAGTTCAATTCGTAAGTAGTTGAGTAGCGTTTTTTACATTGAAAAAGTGTACTTAGACCATCCACAATAAGATGAACTTGCTCGATAAGACTTGGTACCTGATAACTACTTTTATTGTGAGTCAAAGAAGAGAGTACCTATTACGGAGACTTGGTACCAAATAATATGATTGTGTTATCAGATAATTGATGGTTTCTTGATATAGTTTGTAACAATAGTATATTAAAATATTTCAGCATAACTATAGTTTACATTAAAAGAATAGTTGATAATTTCTAAATTCATATTTGCTAGGGTACTACACGTAAACTGCAGTATAACTTTCAACAAAAATAATGTAGTAATTCATCTTGAATTAATTGAAAATCATCCATAGTTACATTAAACTCAAAATAATCCAAGGACTCATCAATGTCATGTCATTTTTTTCTTCCTAAATTTTATTAAGCAGAACTAAGGTGTAAGACACACCTAAGAATGCAAACAGAAAAACAGATTACAAAGGGCAAATGCTAAAAAACACAGCCACGCCAAACAGCACCAAAACACCTACACGGCAGAAGCAAAACCTGCTGCTCAAACAACTAACTAAAGCATAAACACTAACAGCACCTGCAATCAGCCAAACAGCAATGGTTTTAGCAGCAGAAACAACAGCCGAACCCAACACCAGAAAAACAATGAGATATTATTACATTAGTAAACCTCCAAAAAACATGAAATCCAATATACATGATGTGGATTAGTTATGCATAAATGAAGTCTCTCAACATAAACGGACAGAGAACAAAATATGTGAGTTCTCATTGATTATTACTAATCCCAACCTAGATTGCACCAGAAAAAACATACTTTCTATCTCATGTTAGCATACACAATACGAAATACATCATAATCACAGCAAATTGAAAAAGTCCTTCGGAGTTATACTATGATACACTACCCTATAGTGAAAGTCCATTTGAAATTAATCTAAAATTGAAGTAATTGAAAGAAAAAAAAACTACACCAGAATCACAATACTAAATATTTTTTCAATTAACTTGCACATCCCTACAAAATCAATAGCAAGACATGTGTATAAATCATGTATTCGTTACATTGGAAAACAAATTATGGAAGCAAACCAACATTTGTACCAATTATGTATTCACTTGAAAATATTACTTCTCTCACATTCTTACATAAATTAAACGTGTGAAAAGATCCGATTCATGAAAATGAAAAGTTTCTATGCAACAGGTGCATGCATCTCACCTGTACGTTTCATCCAATACACTACGAGTTTCCTCTTTGAAATGATGAACCCAACCTTTCAAGGCTGTCAATCATATAGAGGCGGGCATATATATCCAGAGGATAAACTGTCGGAACTGAATATTTTAAAAAGAAAAGAAAGATTAAATTAATGCACAAAAGGTTGGTAGCTGAAATAAGTTTGCAGAAATGTAAGTCTGAAATCATACCAGCACTCACAAACTTTGATAATACTGATTGAAGGTAACTAAGACAGTCAACATTGTTTAAGTGTTGAAAAACAGCTGTTGATGTAGCAGGTGAATTAAAGAAAGATCCATTATTTTCTTTGATACTTCATGATTGTATTGAAGTCCAATGAGTTCAACATTCCTTTTGATACATACGCTAGATATGCTCTCCACCCTACTGAATTACTTTCAAAGCCTCTATATTAAATCAAATGCACCAGAAATAGGTCAGTTTGGTGATTTTCTATTTTATGTTTTAAACCTCTAGTTCCCCTTCCAAGTTAACCTATTGTGACATCTAGAAGTTGACCATTGCAAATCCAATCCAAGTTAACATTTCATAATCTAAGGGATAATCCAAGTTAAAAGCTGTTCAGGAAGAAACAGGGTAAAGAGAAAGAAAAGAAACCATCAAATTAAATTCAACTTAGTATTTGACACGTCTAACAAACAACAAAGAACAATGAATCTTCACAATTGTGGCAGATAACTTGTAATCAACTAAGAATATTTTATCACTACTTTAGATTTTAACCTTGCTAAGAATATACAAAAATAATACTAACACTTGCTTGAATCCAGGGGTGTGCAAAAATGTGGTTAACTGAAACCATATCACTAAGCTGAACCAAACTGAACGATAAAAAAACTGAACAATTTTAATGGTTGAGTGGTTCATGAACTGAACCACAAATTTAAACCAATTCAATTAACCAAACTTAATTCAAAAAACCGGTTTGAAATGTTTGTTAGCAAATTATACTCAGCCAGACCAGAACAGAATCATTGATCCAAGGCAAAACATAAAAGAAGCAATTATAAGATATAACATCGGGTATATAACTTTCTATTGAAACTATTACAAATTTGAAAGCTGCCGCATAATATAAATTTATCCCAAAGTCAATTGTGCAGCAAATTATTCATATCTTCAAGCACTTAACCTATCAATTTCTACAAACACAACACTGTAGAAATGCATAAGCTCCAAACTACCATCAGACCTAAGAGATATATTTGCAGCTAGATGTTGAAGAATAAAAAGAAAAAAAGAAAAAGGATTATTCATCAGAGGACCTATCACATAAACAAACACCAAACGTATTAGTGAAAAATGAAATCGAAAGAGATGTAGCTGAGGAAGAATTCGATGATATCTATACCAGTTAAAGAGTGGTATTGCAGCAAGGTTTCAATGTCACGTCAGACATCTGCAAGATTGATAAAATCTGGAGATTGATAACACAAATAGGACACCAATGACGTTTTCTGCAGAATTGATTGTTCAGAATTGATTATTTTTTTTGTTTACAGAGAGGCGCATGAAAGTTCAAAAAGGAAAATTATTTTTTTATTTTTTTTTAATAGAAAGTGGTGTAGAGAGCCATGCTTTGGAAACAGGTTTTAAGTGTTATGAGTGGATATCTGATTAGGTCTGCATGGAATACTCCAAAGGTTGAATTTAATAGCTGCCAAAGTAAAAATTTGAATTTCAAATATTAGCACACATTGAAAGCAAGCGAAATTGAAGGAAACAAAACCATCAAAATTTTAAAATTCAAATAGGCCATACAATAGGAGGGAAATATTTTAGCGTTGCAACAATTAGCATTTAATGACATGTTATTAGAGGGAAAAATTAGGTTTAGATGTTGCAAGACCTAATAAGCTTTTAGAGTAAGAGATTATTAACAACTTTTCCTTGTAACAACTTTTATTAATACTTGCAACAACCCTATTACTAATCTATTATCCATCGTCTACATCGTGTTGTTATCGATTACATCGTTATTGTTTTGTTACTTTATTATTCTTATTTAATTAAATTTAAGGGTAAAACATTAAAATAATTTTAAAATCTCTCTCATTCCCTTGCGAACCAGACTCATTTTTGATTTAAATATCTCTCCTCCCCTCCCTCCGTTAAAATCCCTTCCCTTCCCTCCCCTCCTAATTCTCGAACCAAACGGACCCTTAATTGTGTGCATAATTCTTCCATTATTCGAGTTTTTTTTATGCATATTTGAGTGATTTTAAAATTCAATTGTTGCTGAAAAATCTCTAGAAGTTCATAGTGTTGATCATCATGTTCAAAACTTTGTAGGTTTTGATCCAAAACTATTCATTTCCGGTAGAAGACTCTGTTGTCAAAGCAGAAATGCAGCCACCCCAAAAATTGACGCGGTGCAAGGTGCGGGCGCATAGCGGGCATTATTTCGGTAACGTGGACACTAATATAATTAATATTAAAATACTATACTGTTGAAAAAAAAACTAAAATACCTTAAACATTACTTAAAATTCATGAAGTATTCCTAATTTGAAATAAAAGTCACAAGTCTTAAGCAAAACATAAAACATACTTGCAAAAAATACTAATAAAATTCAAGGAAACAAACACTTTAAGCCTCTAAAGCTTAAAGTAACAAAAGTGAAAAACATTAACAATTAACAAGTTCATCCTCCCAACTAACAAATTAACAATTAACAACTAATAAATTAACAAATTCTTAAATCAAGAGATGAAGATAGGAGAACAAATATGAGTTCTGGAATCAAAAGATGATGAGATGAGAAGAGGAGATGAATTTTTTTTGTTTGTACGATGAAGAAGTTGTGTTTGCGGCCGTGTATATGGTTTTGATGGAGAAGAGTAATAGTTAGGGTTTGAAAATTACAAAAATGACCCTTAAAACAGTTTTAAATGAAAAGCGCCCGCGTTGAGCCGCATCGCGCCCACTTTATACACGCAATCGCGCCCTCTTCAGCCGCTTTCTCGAAACTCTCCGCGATGGAGCGTTGCGTTGCGTTTTGCTGTTTTTGGCCGCTCCGCGCCGCGATCGGTCGCTATTGACAACAAAGGTAGAAGATATTGACCAAATTATAAAGTTGCAGTTACACTTTTGAAGATGAATTCACTGCTAAAAAATCTCGTTTTTAGTGACGGTAAGAATCTGTCTCAAAAGGGGAGAAATCAGTCGCAAACATCCTTTTGACGGATTTTGTGACGCTCCCGAATTCTGTCATAATACTGGGTGTCAGAAAAAAATTTCGTCACAAGTTGTGATGATTATCTATCGGTCGCAAACCACAAAAATCCGTAACTAAGCCTCACATAACTCAAAGTTTTAAAACACAAATTTCCGTCACAAATCATTAACGCAATGATATTATAGATGAATGAAAGGCAAATAAGCAACAAATTGTGTCACTAACTCTTTTTGGATGACAAAACCAATCATCTTAAATACAAATTCATTTATAACTGTTGAATTAAATTTTGATTATAGCCATATTTTACTTTTATTTCTTTAAAAAATATAAAGCACAACCACCTTTTATCGTATTAAGTTGTGTCAATTCCTACAGCCCAAATAGACAACAATTCCCTTTAAGGAAAAAACTAAATGTTACGAGGGAAGAGATGGCGAAAAATAACAAACGAACACTAACAACATCACGATGGAGACACCCATTTTTTAGTATTTAAACGAGTTTCACATATACCCATCACTCTTTTTATTTTTTATTTTTTATAATTAATATTAGTTCCTAATAAGCACTCAATCCATCCAATCCAGCATCTCACACAAATTTCTTAATTTTTTAATATTTAAAAAAGTGTGGATGCCACTTAAGATTCAGGTATTAAGCGAGACTTTCAATTTTATAAGATCTCAAAAAAAATTCTCCCCAATAAAAGTACCTAATAGGTACCAAGTTTTCAAAATTTGAGACACCCCTATTGAGAATGGTCTAAATATTGGATTAAATTTGGCTTTTCCCCCTATTTTACTTATATTTATTTAGAAAATATCAAACCATTGTTGTGTTTTTCTAATATATTATTCAAGATATTTAAGCTCAAAATTTTGCATTGGTATGCGTAATAAGGTCAACTGTGTCAAGTATTAAGGGACGGAAGGGACGGAGGGAGTATTAATTATAATTATAATTGGAAAAAAGTAATTAATGTTGTATTGAAAAGTGAAATGGGTCAAGATTCTTAGGACAATATATTTTTACAAATGTCTCAGTTATTATGGGACGGAGGAAGTATATACCATCAAATACATTAGTTATTGAATTAATATAAAAAGTAAATTTTTGTTTAAAAGAGGAAGTATATTTTAATGATAGTCATACAACACCCGCAAAATGGGGATTTAAGGGCGGTTTAAGCCAACCTTTGCTAATCAAACAACAAGCCAATCTTTGCTAATCAGACATCACTTAATAACAATTTCTTGTAGTGTCGTTTAAACCATTTGTCTTGCAGGCTTAGGTTCTCATGGTTATATATACAAATGAATAAATAAATAAACAACCATTTGTTTTGATCTCTGGCTTTTCTTTGAATGAATTTGTTTCATTGCAGAAACCAGAACTCCAACAACACCCGCAAAGAAAGATAAGACATAAAGCAGGAGTCTTGCATAATGACAAACTCTTTATCATCTCTTGCACCAAATTTTGCCAAATAATTTTATACATCTTACCTTCAAAAATAGTATTTTATTCTTTGGAAATCCCCATACCCCTTCTAGGTTAAGATCATTTTCATTTCTTAAAAGTAAGGAAAGACTATATAAAAGTGGAGTCTTTCAAAAGGGATAAACACAAAAACTAGATAATCAGTCAAATCATCAAACAATTTTTTTTTTCAAACTTCTTTTGTATGTTCTTCTATTTAAATAGAGTCTTAATATGCATCCTCAACCTTGTTTGGAATCCCATATCAGGTAGATAAAAATGTTTGATGTGATATTTAAGCCATGAAACTCTTCCATCTAGTGAACTAGTCTTTTGAGTTGGGTTCTCATTTTGGGCTTAAATCATAACAAACCATCTCCAAAATGTTCAAGTTCTAGTCGAACTTATTCATCTTTTTTGTTATGAAATTGATTGTTTGATCTTTTTTTTATTTAGATTGAAATTCCTTATTTAGTAAATTTTAATAAATATTATATTTATTAGCTATTCTTTTTATTAAAAATAGTGAATCCACCTTTGGACTATTTTTGAGAGGTTCGTATTAATTAGATGCATCCGTCCAATGGATCATAATTTTGAGAACTAATTTGCGTTTTCACTTGGAATGATGGCCAAGAGAAGAATGGCAAAAAGAAATCAAAAAGGGAGAAAATTAAGTACGATATATATGATGAGAATAATAGGAGACGTGAGTGAAAATCATCATGATTTAAAAAGTAAGAAAAAAAATCAAAACAAATTACAAACATAATATTATTCCCTCCACGCCCGGAAGGAAAGAAACCCTGCAAGTTCACCCCTTTTGTGGGACGATTTCTTTCTCTAGCCTAAATATAAAACATGGATTATTTTTTTGTGCTAATTAGAGAAATTACTTTTAAGATTCATTCAACCTCTTTTAGTCTAGTCCCAATAATTAATCCTACTATACCCCATACAAGTTGGACAAGCACCTTAAGATCGTGACTTTAGCTTCAAGTAGATGTATGTATTTTTCAATACTATGGAACAAATTGTTTGTGTCCAATCCCTGCAAGCTCCCTGGTACAGTCCCTTGAAGTTCTCGAAGTTTCTTTTGTAAGGAAGTTTTTCCAACATTAGCATTCTTTACCAAACATACTTTGGCCCTCTTCTTCCTTCCCTTTACATTCAAGCCTCCTTTTGGCCATTGCCTTATTCCCATTTTATCCCTGTGATTGTTATAAACAAATAAGAGAAGCAAATATTAGAAAGAAAAAAAACTATAGAAGTAAATTAGATAGTTGATGATTCAAGAGCTTGGATAGGTAACTACATATATAGGCAAATAAATTGATGAACCTATTCTCTCAATAATTGAAGAGAAATGATATTTGTACAACCATTTTTGTACAATTTTTGTACAACTTTCTCTCTCATTCTCACATTATTTTTTTATTCTTTCTCTACCTTTTTCTCTCTCTATTGTTTTTGACCAATGAGAAGAGAGAACAACAAGGTTGTCCCAAAAATTGTACCAAAAGAGTTGTTCAAATATCACTACTCATAATTGAATTCACATTGGCAGAAATTTTTAGAGGTCGATCGGGTCAATAGTGGCAAAAGTATAGTTTGTGACTGACAGTGACAGTAGTATCATCCCCAATGACTGGAGCTTATATCTTGTACGTGGTCATTGTAATTCTCTCATAATAACTATGATTGATTTAAACTTCAATAATTTTCTTTTTTATGAAAACTGTCCAACTGTGCAATATGTGATTACATATATTATAACTTGAAACACTACACATGCATGCATGCAACATTTTTCCAGCGATTTACCGGTATTTCAGGAACTTTTTTGTTACAATTGATATCAAGTATGAGTAGGAATATAATCTCCCATCCAAATAAAAAAAAATGGATGATTGAAGTTTGAATACTATGTTAGTGAAATTAGGGGCGTAGCCAGGACCCCATGTCAGTGGGTGCAGGATTATGACTCAGTTTGTTAAGGTAAATTTTCAGCTTTATAGTTTATGAGGGGGAGTCTTGACGCAACAGTAAAGTTGTTGTCACGTAACATCATTAACTTTATAACTTCTTTTTTATTTTTTATTTTGACAAAAAGCTTTATAGCTTATGCGGTCAATTTTCCTACGTGTGTGTGAGCTTTAATGCATCGAATTGCCTTTTTTTTTTTTTTTTATTTTTTTTTTTTTTAATTAATTTATTTTTTTTTTTTTTTTTTTT
>Ga0228710_1004092_pt1 | contig 23032 bp, 14 predicted proteins | sample MedpolnodulmetaG_FD_177995 | JGI IMG/M metagenome (GOLD analysis project Ga0228710, IMG submission 177995) | Root nodule microbial communities from Medicago polymorpha collected in Santa Monica, California, United States - pink nodules | ecosystem: Host-associated > Plants > Roots > Nodule...
ACATTATCACAGAAAGGTTTCGTCAGGTCACATGACATTCTCGTCACTTGGGTAGCAGTGATGTGTTGCTAGATACCGCTCACTGTTTATAATATTAAATATGTGATTTAATATTATTGGCAACGTTACGGGAACCTATAGGGTCACACACAAAGGATAGATAGATGAGAGAAATAAATAAGTAAGACTTATTTATAAAAATAAAAAAAAAAGTGAGACTTATTTATAAAATAAACAAGTGAGACTTATTTATAAAATAATAAGTAAGACTTATTAGTAATTAAATAATTAAATATGAGTTTATTATTTAATCTACAAAAATAGAGAAACGCGGTCCACCGTAAGGTACGGTGTACTTAAGTATTGTCTTGCTGACCACACAAGGGATTCTATAAATAGAACCCTTGTGTTGAAGCATTATGGACCTTTTGTGAGTGCTTAACCTAATTCACAAAAGTTGTGAAATTCTAGCCGCCGCTCTCTAAACCTTGTTCTCTCTGAATCTCCGTTGGAATTGGCTAGCACCGGTCATCGGAGAAGTTCTATTCGTGTGGACTGAGTAGAGGCATCGATGCTTTGCTTTGCTCGTGATCAGAAATATTTCTTCTACAAAGGTTCTGCTCTTCAAGAGGTAAACACATGAATCTTAAAGTGTTTAAGTTTCGGTTTGATTTGTGATTAATGATTTAATCAAGATCCGTTTCAATGGGATTTGTTCCGCCAAGAGGATTATAAACCTCTCTTAAATCCCTTCAAAGACAACTAGAAAAGAACAAGCAGTTCAGTCATAAGTACAACAAGATGTCAGCCAATGCCTAAACACGACAAAGGGCTCAATCACCACAATTGGTCACCAAAAATAAGTATGGCCTTATCAGCTTTCAGCCACCACAAAGAATAATACTTTACTTTGTCGAGTAACTGAGTTAAGCTTACAGAGACAAAATATATTAATGTGATGAGAGGTATTATCACTACTAGAAACATTTTAACTTTTGTGATTTAAGTCAACAATATTATATATTTACGATACCTTCATATTTAAGGAGAATATTTTGTCATGCAAATGCAGCTAAATTGGTAGTTTAATGAAAATTGAAATGTAGGGTCCCAGATTTGAACCTGAATTCTGCTCTTCTCTACACTTATAATGTGTGAGTGTAGCTATTAGACTACTTGATAAAAAAATATTAAAAATAATTGTTTGTCAAAGATTATTTGTCATTTTAGAATATCATCAAAGACTTTTTTTTCACTAATTAGTCAATTAGCGGAAAAAAAAACCTATTTAAGAAAAGATATTTCAGTCCACTTATTTAGTCAATTAACTACTTTATTAATTTAGTAAAAAACCAATTTTATTAACAATAATATGTTACTTAATAAAATTTACTTTATCATTTGTAAAAAAAATACTTTATCATAAAAACTTGCTCATTTAATTTTATTTTTTGAAAGTTTATACATAGATGGTCAAATTTTTTTTTTTTAAGGAGATGGTCAAATTGTTTTGTTAGTCAATTAACCATTTTGTTAACTTAGTAAAAAACCTATTTTATTAATAATAATTTTACTAAAAAACCTATTTTATTAATAATAATATTTTACTTAATAAAATTAACTTTATTATTTGTAAAAGAAAAAACACTTTATCATAAAAAATTGCTTATTTAATTTCTAAGATTGGCCTTGGCTTAATCCTTCAATCTCCTTTTTTTATTTTCCTTTTTCTTTGGTATGATATTTTGGCCATGTTTTGATATGATATTTTGAATAAATAAATTTTAAATATAAATGAGTTGAACATAAAGTTATTTATGTTTGATACATCAAAACAAACACCAATTGAATAATAAACATGTGCGTAAATCAAATCAAGTATAGAGTTGAAAACCATAAATATCAATTCTAGAGGCTTGATTTCAATCCACATTGTATATAATTAAAATTAATATATATTTCCCAACATTAAACTAAAAATACACTTAATGTAACGAGCACGGCTTAGCAAGCAAACCCGCATGCACCAACTCCTTGTATTATTTGTCCAAAAAAACTCCTTATATTATTATTATATTTGGTCAAATAAAATCCATATGTTACTATTTTTTGACCAATTAACCTAAAAATATCCTTTCATAACTATCTTTCACATTATTGGATTTGGACATAATAAACCACCTGGTTCATTCCAAAAGTTTTTTATTAAAAAATTTCCAAAAAAGAAAAATTAAAGAAGTCGCTCACAAAGAAAAACAAACAAATAAAATCATGAAAGTATTACCATTACCATAAAAAACAAAGCATGAAAAATTATTGTGAGAAACGTGTCAGCTTCTAAGTGGTTTACCAAACACACAAAAATTAACATTTCCACCACACGTAATTCAAATCTCTTCAAACCCAACCGAACTATTCGCACACTGCACAAACTACAAAGTACCACACACACACACACACAAGTCAAGTGTATTTTACATTTTTAAAATCAACTAAAATGCGCCGGCAAAGTGCAATACGCACCCCCTTGAATTTTCTACCGATAAATTACTAATTTGCCCTTAGAATTATAGTAGATGTCATTTACACCTTTAAATTTACAAATAGACAAAATAATTTTTTTTTTAAGGAAAATATATTCATTTTAAATTCCGTTGAATAACTTTTTTAATTATAAATATTAATAATTAGTATTTTAAATTAATTTTTTTCCTTAGTTTGAATTTGAACCGAATACCTCTAATTCATTTCGTTGAACAACTTAATCATTTCCTTTGTCTGTTTTTGAGTAAATTAATCTTTAAATTATTATCTCCATATATAACTATAAGATCTTCTTTAAAAATTTCTTTTTTCTTTTCAATAAGCTTCGTTTTAAAATATTAAATATGTTATTATCATCATTCCCATAGTAAATATTTTGTTGCAAAAAGAAACTAACATATATTTTTTAATGCTAAAATTGTAAAAATACTAAGAGTTTCTAACATATTTACACAATTATCGACTTTCTTAATTTTCACAATTTGACCGAGAGACTATTTTATTTAGTCCCTAAAAAAAGAACAAATTTATAGGATATACTTTAAAATTAGGATAATTTTTTTGTTGCAAAGTTATATATAGTCCCTAAAATTAAGAATGTTTCACACCAATAGTCTTGCCAAAAATTAAGATAACAACCACTAACATGTCAAAGCTAGAATTCTTATGCAGTGAATGTGACACAATGTTTCCATCTCCACAAGCTTTAGCAGTGCATGTTATCGAAGAACATCATCCAAATTTAATATTAGAATCGAGTAAACAAGGTCCACCACCAAATAATCAGCCTCAACCACAAAATGATGAGCATCAACCAAAAAATGCACCAGCTCCACCACAAAATGTTGAACATCAACCACAAAATGCACCACCTCCAAACGTGCAACAATTTGACTTGAACCAACCTCCTAATTTTCGCGCTTTCGACCTTAATATCCCTTATACACCAGATGAATGAGAAATTAAAAACAAATTGAGGAATGAAATTCTATTATTAATAAAGGTGGCAATAATGTAATGATTAAATATATATTATCAAGAATAAGATATTGGTTTCAACTCCAATCATTTATAATTGTTGTTTTTCTTTTTTAAGGAAATTGTTGTATTTAATTTTTGTCAGAAAAAGTAATGTAAGATGCATTATAATTGTTATTTATAGACTTGAAACCTATAATTGTTTTTTTAAATAAACCTATAATTGTTGTTGGGTTTTACTTACAAATAAACCATATAAATTATCTTTTGTCAATTCAGTTTAAAATATATTTACAGAGCTTCTTTAAAATTTTCTTTTTTATTTTCTATAAGCCCCATTTTAAAATTTTAACAATATTAAATATTTTTTTGGAGGGAAAATTTTAACAATATTAAATATATTATTATCATTATGTCCATAATAAATATTTTCTTGCAAACATAAATGAACATATCTCTTTTGAATGATAAAATTGTAAAAATATTAGTAGTTTATAACATTTTTTTTTTGACAAAAATAAATCATATTCTTTCATTCAAATTGATTGAGTACATCAATTACAATGAAAATTCGCTAAAAACAAAAAAGATGAATTTGTGAGCAAACTCACATCATCCATGTTAATAGCATAAAACAGCAAAGTACCAAAGCCTACACATATGATTATATTTAAGTCTCCGGAATACCCATGTCTCTAGATCTGCAACGTTGACGACTCCAAAGTCATTGATTTGATTTGCATTGGATCGAAGCTGGTTTAACAATCTGAACCGAACAAATACCTGAACGAAACAAGAAAGAAAAACAATGTCGCACAAGAACGACGAACAAAATAACGTCGCACTAAGACGAAGAAATCACGAAAGAGAAACAAAATAGATGTGAAAATCACTTATTTCAATAAAAGGGAAATAAAAAAACGAGTTAGAGAGGTGATTTTGGGTCAAAATGGACTTTAAATCACCCCTCTTTGATAAATGAAGGAGAAGAAACTAAAGTTTTGGCGACAACTCGCAAGAGAGAGAAGGGGAAGGGTTTTTTTTGTTGTCCAACACATTTTTTAAGAAAATCGGATTAGTTTCTAACATATTTACACATTTATTAACTTTCTTAATTTCCGCAATTCAACTGAGAGAGTATTTTATTTAGTCCTTAAAAATAAAAGAACAAATTTATACGATAGTATCATTTAAAATTAAGATAATTTTTTTTTTTGTTGCAGAGCTATATTTAGTCCCTAAAATTAAGAACATCATTGGATATTTGTTTTTTGTCGAAAGTTTAGATGATTTGTACTCCGAAAAGTTCACCTTTAAAATGTATTTTTACATCAACAATGGAAGTTGAATTCACAATTTCGCACATAAAACAATCTATTACCAACTCAACCAACCTTCAAAGATAGTTGTTAAACTATACAAATAAACATTAAAAGATCCTTAAACCATTCTATATAACTATTTAATCCCTTAGTTAACAAAATTGAATATTGTTTATGACTATTTAATGTTTTAATTGATTCTAATTTTATTAAGGAATAAATTGATCATAAAATGATATTCTAAGACCACCCTTTGTACAAAGTTAGAAAGGGTCAATTAGTAATTTAGCGTATTTCCTCATTCTCTCTTCGATTGTAGCGCACGTCCAGTGCGTTCTACGCACTTTGCGTAATAAAGTCCAACTCTTTCTTTTTCTCTCTCTTCACTATACTTTAACTCCGTTGACTCAAAGAATATCATAACTCTGTCTCACCTTTTTAATTTTTATTTTTCATTTTCATTTTCTCTTCTACATATTTATCACCGCCACATCTCGCCGCCGCCGGCACAATTCCCAATCTCCGGTTCAACAAACCCTAGCCGCCGCCGTTTTCATGTGCTCTGCGTTTTGGTGATTGTATTGTCGTTTTGATTTTCGTGAAGAATTATGAAGAGGTTAAGGTCAAGCGAAGATCTTCATTCGTATGGTGAAAAGAACGGTGGTGATAATAAGAATGGTGTGAAGGATTCATCGAATCTTAACCGTTCGTTTTCATCTACTGGTCAGAGAAGTTTTTATTATAAGCAGGAGAATGTGAGGAAGAGTTTAATTTCTTCGTCGTCTTCTTCGCGGTACGATAGGGATCGAACGGTGGAGGAAGATCGGGAGGGTTCTAGATTGGTTAGGAAAAGATCTGAGCATGATTTTGATGGGTTTGATAGAAGGAAGGGTTTTGATCGGGATCGGTATAGCCGGGACAGCCGGGATGGTGGGTATAGTGGAGGTGCAGATAGAAATGATAGAAATTGTGTGGGTGGTGATAGGAATATTGGGGGTGGAGATAGGAGTTGTGGGGGTGCTGAAAGGAATAGTGGGGGTGGAGATAGGAATTTGATTCATAGGTCGGAGAGTTTTTGTGGAGGGTCAAGGAGGGAGTTTCCGAAGGGGTTTCGATCGGAGAGGGATCGATCGAGGAGGGAGGGGAGTGTGTCGTCGTGGAGGAGAGGATTGAAGGATTTTGATGAGAGTAGTAGAGGGAGTGGTGGTGGTAGTAGGGTTGAAGAGAGGGTGGTTAGGTCGCCGAAGGGTTTTTCGAGGGATGTGAAATCGCCTAGTTGGTCGAAGGATTCGGAGAGTGAGCAGTCGAAGAAGAGAAATTCAGAGTCTCCGAGGGTGTTTAGGGAGGTTAAGTCGAAATCTAAGTCGCCTTCTGTGTCTAAGGATTCGGAGAGTGAACAATCGAAGAGTGTTAGTGGTGTTGAGGTGAAGAAAAGTGAGGAGTTGTTGCAACAGGTTCAGAGTGGAAGTGGTAGTGAAATGGAAGAGGGGGAGCTTGAACCTGAACCGGTCCGTGAAACTGAACTGAAACCTGCTCCTAAAGATGAAGCAGCTGGAAGTGAAATCCAGCAAACCTCTGAGGACAAACAAGTGCTTAAGAAGAAGAATGAATGTCATTCGAGTGATGCAGATGTTGTTATGGAAGAAAAACAGACCCTGTCGAGCAAGGAAGAGGCGAAACGTACGAAGGATGTTGATTCGGAGGTAAAAGTTGCAGAAAAAGAAGTTTGTGAATTGCCTAAGACTCAAGATGGTCCAGCTAATGAAATATCTATTGCTGAGAGTGAGATTGGAACCGCAAGTAATGTTGATGATAAGAAGGATGTGTGTTTGAATGGGGATGATACTCGGTGCAAGGAGGAAACGGAGAAGGGAACAGATAAGGGGAAGGTGATGCTTAATGAAGAGGAGCATGAGGAGGATAATGGTGTAGGTGGTAACAAACCCGAGTCAATTGAAGGCTCAACCGAGAATGATGTTGCTGATGAAGTGAAGGGAGAAACAATGATGGAGAGTGTGAGTGTGATCATCAATGTGAAGGATAAAGGCAAAAGCATCTCGGTCACACCTGATGTTGCACATTCTTCAAAAGATGGCTTGTGGATTGATAGAGGATCGAATGATCTTGCAACATGCCCGGTAGATGACATGGAAGGTCCAAGCAGAAGAGGGTTCGAGCTTTTTTCTACTTCTCCTGTGAGAAAAGCAGAAAAGTCTGATAGCTTGGTTCTAAAAAAGGAGAATGATGACAGTCTTGCAATGGGCCAGCTTGACCTTTCTCTTAGCTTGCCGAATGTTCTGTTACCGATTGGAGCTCAGGAAACAGCAACACAAGCCCCTGGATCTCCCGGTCAAGCACGGAGTGTTCAGTCTCTAAGTAATACATTTTGTACTAACTCAGATGGTTTTACTGCATCAATGTCATTTTCAGGTTCCCAATCATTATATCACAATCCAAGTTGTTCTCTAACAAAAAATTCACTGGACTATGAACAATCTGTTGGAAAATCGGTTGGCAGTCGCCCCTTGTTCCAGGGATTTGATTGGCAAGCCCTATCTCAGCAAGGCGATGCCAAACAGAAAGAAGTTCCCTCTAGTCAGAGAACTTCGATGAATGGGAACGGTTCTCTTTACCAGCCACAAGCATCATGGGGTGTTTTAGATACTCAAGCTTTGAAAGGTCAACATTCTAGGGCTCTAGAAGGAAGCTCAAAAATGGGCAGTGGGCTTGAAAAACAATTGAGTTTTCATAAGCAAATTTCAGGACAGTCAAGACGACATGATGATGTTCGGTCTCCTACGCAGAGTGTTGGGTCTCATGACAATGGATCAAATTATAGTTTTGAGAAAAAAAGGGAAAGGAGTAGTGGTGGTCTACATCGAACTACCAGCCAGAAAGGACAAGAACAACTTCTGATGGGTGGACTTGATTTTGTTAAGACAATCATTGCTAGAATTATTTCTGAATCTGTGCCCGTGATGTCGAGAAAGTTCCATGAAATGTCTGGACAGTACATGACACATATGAAAGAGGGTATTCGGGAACTCATGCTCAATGCAGATAGCCATGGTCAGATACTTGCTTTTCAAAAAATTCTGCAGAACAGGTCTGATATAACCTTTGATGTTCTAGTGAAGTGTCATCGAGTGCAACTGGAAATTCTGGTTGCAATAAAAACTGGTTTAGCCCATTATCTTCACCTAGGTGATAACATTTCATCTAATGATTTAGCTCAAGTTTTTCTAAACTTGAAGTGTAGGAATGTATCATGTCGAAGTCAGTTGCCAGTCGATGAATGTGATTGCAAGCTTTGTGTGCAGAAGAATGGTTTTTGCAGGGAATGTATGTGTCTTGTGTGCTCTAAGTTTGACAACGCGTCGAACACTGTTAGTTGGGTTGGGTGTGATGTTTGTCTTCACTGGTGTCATACTGACTGTGGATTGCGGGAATCTTATATTAGAAATGGACATAGTACTACTGGAACAAAAGGGACGACTGAGATGCAGTTTCATTGCATTGCTTGTGATCACCCTTCTGAGATGTTTGGCTTTGTCAAAGAGGTGTTTCAAAATTTTGCAAAAGAGTGGTCATCCGAATCTCTTTACAAGGAACTTGAATATGTGAAGAGGATATTTTCTGCCAGCAAGGATATAAGAGGGAGACAATTGCATGAGATTGCCGATCAAATGCTGCCAAGGCTGACAATTAAGTCCAACCTTCCCGAGGTTTTGAGACGCATCATGTCTTTCCTCTCTGGTAAGTAAACAAATGCCTATGATGGTTTCATAATTTTATTATTTGAATGAATTTAGCCTAATTTTCCAGTATATGAATGCTTACATTAAACATTGATCTCTGTATATGGCATTATTTATTTTTTTTGGCAACTGTATATGGAAAATTAAGTGTAATTTGCTGAGTGAATTGTTTTCTGTTGACGTGCTGTAATTTGTTATTTTAAATTTTATGTCATCAATGCCTATAAACCTGTATTTTGGTTTCTTTAGTGGTTAGAACATATAGGTAAATCATGCAAAGTATACATTTTTCATGGTATTGGATGAATTATTATTGCTACTAAGGCTTATTCTTTCTGTCTGAATGACACAGAAATTATTATGGTTGTCAGATTTAAATATCACTCTTTTACTATGTAACAACTATGTCAACAACTCCATGACAGATATATCATGCGGAATATAGTTAGTGATGGCGTTTCCTCAATTTAGTTCGGCATATATGTACTTTGGACGTTTGCATCATTGTTGTTTGTGAAGACTTGGTTGTATAAATAGTTAGTGATGGTGTTTCCTCAATTTAGTTCAGCATTTATGTTCTCTGGATGTTAAATGTTTGCATCTTTGGTTTTTGTGAATGCTAAAATGTATGTATATACATGCATCGTTATTACTATCTTATGATTCATGCGAGGCGTATCTCAAATAAATACTAAATTGAACTCAATCTATACGAATCTCTAATATGCATTTATTGTGAACTTGAACACCGATTCAGTATGAATGTATGATGAAATATTGATTCATTCTAATGAATCACTGCCTAAACTTAGTATAGTCAACCGCTTTTTGTTTGGTCAACTTTGCATAACCAACCACTTTTCATTTGATTTATGAGTTGAATCTTGAATTATTGAGGTCCATATATTCTGTTGTCACTTAAAAAAAGACATTTTATTGGTAGTATATCTTAGAATTCATAATAAGATCTGCTTTCAGAAAATTGGTTTTCTGGTTTACAATTTGAATATCGATTTGATAACCATGTTTACATGCATTATGGTTAATTGCAGATTGCGATTCTTCCAAATTAGCAATGACAACGAACTTCTCTGGAAAGGAACAAGTCAAAGAGAACAGTGTTGTAGCTGGGCCCAGCCAGGAAGCTGCCTGGCTGAAATCTATTTATTCAGATAAGGCACCTCTGTTAGAAAGACCTGCAAGCATCCTTCCAAGATTTGATCAGAATGATAAAAGGACAATGGTGCAGGAGTTGCAGCTGAGTAGTGTTCAAAAAGACTTCGGTTTTGATGAATTGGACAGTATAATAAAAATCAAACATGCAGAGGCCAAAATGTTTCAGTCGCGTGCTGACGATGCTAGGAGAGAAGCTGAAGGGTTGAAGCGCATTGCCCTTGCAAAGAATGAGAAAATTGAAGAAGAGTATGTCAACCGAATCACCAAGTTACGGTATGCTGAGACAGAGGAAATGCGTAAGAAAAAGTTGGAAGAACTCCATGGATTAGAGAGGGCACATATGGAGTATTTGAACATGAAAATGAGAATGGAGTCAGAAATTAAAGATCTGTTATCCAAAATGGAAGCAACTAAAATGAACCTTGCCATGTGACCAGATCAAAAAATTTAGAATAGTTTTTTCAGGTAAATGTATCATGTCTCATCCTGAAATTTGTAGGTTCTAATGCTCTGCCTTATTGTTGTGAGCTACTGTAGTTCCTGATTCATAGTTGTATTTATTCGTCGTTGTAGTTCGTTGTGTTTATAAGCTGCTAACCAAAATCTGTAGAGTCCATCACAGTAGTTATCAGTCTTATAAAACAATAGCAATTATGAAATCGGTTTTAAACATATTAGAATACAAAAAATAGTCAGCATTTGGCTGGATTTGCTATACAGGCTTGTTCTTCTGACTGACGGCGTAGGAAAGTTAATACCTTCACTTTGTGGATAGTGTGCTTTGAACTTGAATGTATTTGTTGCATTTATGTCAAATGACGATTTCATGTTAATTTGTTTTTTTCTATACAAGTGTGGTCAAGCACTACCTTTTTCATCACTTCTTTTGATTATTTGGTTTAAATATTTCTGATATGTCTGTTCAATCTTAATTCATAAGTCTTCCAGCTATCTTTCAAAAATCTTCTACATGTAATTTGGGGTTATATTTTTCATTTTGACATGATGCGCCTAAAGCTTCATAAGGGTTTGTATTCTCTTGTGAAGTTTCAGTTTGTTCTCTGCATAGAGCTTCAAATGAAAGGAGCAATAAAAGTTGCAAGAAATCTGCCAGTGTACCAAAAAAATTGCTTTCACTCCCAATTAATCAATTGAAGCTCATATACTCTTTTTAGGGTATTTCTTTTCTTTCATCACAGATTGATTATATTGGATTGCATGAATAATCAAGCAAGTAAAATTTGTAGTTTTGTAATCTTATAGTAAATGTTTGATTATATATATATTTATAGAAAACTTCTAAACATTTGATTGAAATTATTTCAGTAAGTATAAGAAAGTGTTGATTTTTGTCATTTTTATTTTTATTTTTATGAATTTTGTAATACTCAATAACAATTTTTAGTTCAATGTGCTCGATGGCAGGGCTGTCTTCTAAAAAATATTAGTGTTCATAATTTAAAACTGAAAAGTAACTATTTTCTTCAAAAATCTCTTATTATGGTTTGAGTTTGACAGATATGATGTACTGTGAGTGAGTTTGACCAATGGTTGGATAACAATGCCTCATGACATCTTATTGTGCATAGTCACCAAGCCTTTTCATTGATTCTAGTTCCTTCTATCTACTCTCTTACACAGTCACATTCTGGATTCTTCCCTCATCATAAGCACAATCTGGAAAAACACAATGTGGGAATAGTACTGTTTTTAATTTATATTCACAAAAAAAATGATGTTTTTAATTTATTGGCTAAATCAAAGATAAAAACAAAAAATAAAAGTGAAACTATTATATTACTCACCAAAAAAATTTTTGTTTGCTAAAACTACCTATGAACTCATAATCCCTTATCTTTTTTGGATTTGGAAATTAAAACTTCCTGAAAAGCTTAAATTTCTTTTTTGGTTGGCTTGCCACAACTCTGTCCCTACTCTCTTGTTGCTTAGCCATAGAAATATTGCTCCTTCGCCTCTTTGCTCCCGTTGTGGCCTTGAAGATGAGACTTTCCTTCATTGTGTTCATGATTGCAATTTTTCTAATATTATTTGGCACCATGTTGGCTTACATGATGTGACCTTCTTTGCAAATTTGGATGTGATTGATGAATGGTCTATGGGCCCTCACTATTTCCTTTTCGCCCCTACTATTGGTGGGCATGGCGTCACCGTAATCTTATGTGTTTAAGCAATGAGAACTGACCTCTTTGTCACCTTTCCTACAACATTCATAGCATGGTGGACTCCTTCATGTCTTGTTTTGCTACTAATCCCAGAATCGTGTCAGATGACATTTTCATAAAGTGAACGCGGCTGAGACTTTCTTTTCTAGAGATTAGTCCTTTTTATGTTTGTTTTCTGTTTTTCCTTTTGCTCATTTTCCTTCCCTTTTGCATTGTAAACTACCTATGAACACATAATCTCTACATATTGAGTTACCCAGAAAAATTTGTTCAACAAGAACGCAATAATTTGGTTTTTCTACATCTTGCTTACTCATTTTTTAATGATCCTTCATGACTCTATGGTCTCTTCCTAAGTTCCTTTTATATTTGTGGAGATTTTCTAAGTTAATTTTTAATTGTTCACTTAAAGATTATGTTTTTTTATTTTCATCGGTCCTAAAAAAAGTTTTGTAGAACAAACCCCTAAATCAGACTTAAAGATTATAAAAACTACACGGATGTAGATTCTTTATAAGAACTACACGGATGTGGGTGATGTCACTCACATATTATTTTTTTAGATTTTGAATCTTCATTTTGGACTCATTTTATGGGTGTTTCATGAACGAATTTTCACATGAAAATCAAACATTGAACGGTTAGGATTCATGTGTTTTAGATAATAAATTTTCAGTTCCATTCAACACCGCTGTATAAATTATAAGACCTCACTGACAATCCCGAGGGAGGAAAAGACACATATAATTGGGAGAAGGAAAGAAGATAGGGCGTGAGGTTGAACACAGTGGCAGAGCCAAGAATTTTATAGAGTATGAGCAAAATATTTATCGCAAAACAATACTTCCTTCCTGCGGATAATTGCACATTTTCTGCGGATATACCTTTTCTGCGGATCCTAAACTCCTAAGGTATTACCTCATCTGGGAACCTAAATCCTTGGCAAAATCCGCAGGAAATGTGTTTCCTGCGGAATTTATACAAAAATCCGCAGGAAAAGCGAGAGGTACTAGTAATAGCTGGACTTGCTACAAAGAAAGTAGGAGTTGAGTTTGGGCTAGTGCCCAGGCTAGCTGGGGTGGCTCCACCCCTGATTGAACAGAGAGAAAGGGTGAAATGAAAGAGGAGTAGAGGAGAGATTCACTGCAGAGGCATTTACGATACACTTGCAAAATGGTCTTCAATGTACCGTGCGCAACTTACTCAACTAATGCACCCTAGAAGGCGCCTCTAAACATACCCTAAATTTTCGAATCCATGTTCTTCTATATCCGTAGTCTTTGTGTGGTCTTCGAAGTGGGACTTGGTGCACAAGTAGTAAAACATTAGTGGTCGGTCCATGCGTAAAACGGAGGGTGAGCAAAGGACACCGGTCTTGTATTTTTTTATTTTTTTATTAACACCGGTCTTGTATCATTGTGGCAGCAATAAAATAGATGGATTGCATTCACATAAACATAAGGTTGACGGAGGAGAAAAAAAAGATTTATTTTTGAAAAGAAAATGTTATCTCGTTGATGAGTAAATTACCAATTCATCTATGGAATTGTACGGGTCATGCATTTACACTATTGAAAATTGCAATCAGATAAAAAACTGAGTTTGAATTATGTTGAGCAATTTGGTTCCTTCTAATAAATTGTATTGAATTATTTGGCAAATGAGAATATAAATTATGTCACTTACTATCAAACTAGTTTTTTCACGTTAACATAAAGACCAAAGATATTCGACGTCATTCAAAGTTAGGATTTTTTTTTAGTTATCTATTCGCAAATTTCAAAAGTGTAAATATCTGGCTCCTAACAATATTAGAGTACTAATTGGAGATTTACTCTAGTGGCTCTTACTAAATGTTGCCTAAATTACAAGAAAATTGATTTTCTCCCAAACAGCTTTGCTCATTCCCATCTCAAACTTCCTAAAATAACCTCAACGTGAGTTAACTCATGTTCGGTAGAGTAAACGTGAGTTATCTCGCGTTGACCCCAACGTGATTTATTGCTCATTCCCATCTCAAACTTCCTAAAATAACCTCAACGTGAGTTAAATCACGTTGACCCTCAACGTAAGTTAACTTGAGTTGGTTTTAGGTAAACTAACAAACCATCAATTCTTGATAGAGATGTTGTGTTTCAAGCCTAAACTTGTATTTTGTAGAATATGTTTGTTCATTTATTTATTCACAATACCTTAAGTTTTTTTTTCTTCTTCGATACCTTAAGTTAATATCTAAAAAAAACATTCATTGCATTTAAAAAGAATATTCATTTGCTAAATTTTTAAAAAGCATGAGCCAAAATAAATCATAACTTAAAAATACACACGTAGCAAATTTATTTAGTTTTAATTTCATCTTCGTTTAAATTGGGCAATAAACAAAACGTTATGTTACATTACAATACATTATCCTTAATGATGTTGAATCATTACCGTGTTGGGTTTAAATTAAATTCATGGAAGTTTCCTGAAAATGTTGGCATGGACGTGTCTTATACTTAGTGTCAAAATTTGCCAGTCTCTTTGAAAACTCAAAAGAATGAAGAGAACACATATGAAATTGCTTTTAGTTATAGGTTTGTGTTTTGATGATGTTCATTAGCTAGGTTTATTTGATGATGTTTTTACATTGTTAGTTATAGCTTAGAAACATGTTAAAGCACCTAGCAATCATTGCCTCATTGTGTTATGTGGTTCCTAGTTGTCAAGTGTGTTGTTGTGTATAAAAAATTTCCTTTTCGAGTGGCAACACTTTTTGTTTCTAGATGCTTGATTCGATTCAAATATCCTTGATTATTATCAATCATCCTCCCTGCCTTTGTTTCTTGTGTTTCATGTAGTTTGATTCGATTCATGATTCCTTGAATCATATCACATGTGAATCGAATCAAAATACCTTGAATCATATTTTGACAACTTCAGTTTTTCCTTTTTCATGTGTTTGAATCGAATCACTAAGTTGTTTTTGCACAAAACTTTACACATATCACTCCTTCCTATATATAATAATGTCCATACTCCTCCAAAATCACTGAATCATTTGCATCTATTCTCTCTAGAGTCTCCAAATCTTGGGGTAGATACCTTGAGTATTGTAATCGGGTGTGATTATAGTGAAAGAAGTCCATCTCACTGAGATGACAAATACACTTAAGTCTGGTGGATTGTATTAGTTATCACGTTGATAGTGAACCAATATAAATTATTCTGTCTCTCTCCCTCCCCCCTCTTTATGTTTTGCGTCCACTTTTTTATGGTTTAACTTCACCTTGTTTTTCTGTCTCAAACTAAAGTCAAATGTTTTATAAATAACTATTTTGTTTAACCTTTTACGACCAAGTTACATTAAAAGAAATGGTTAATCAAGAAAAAGTTTGAAAATACCGAAACACAATCCAAACCTCCATGTTTCTTGTGTTTTCCATCCAAGAAAAGATATTTGTACCACTATTTTGCGACAATCTTTGGACATCTATCTCTCTCATATTCTCACAGTGTTCTTGTTTTCTCTCTCCATCTTTATCTCTCCATTGTTTTTGTCTAATAAAAAAAAAGATTATGCCAAAAGTTATCACAAAATAGTTGAACAAATATCATTACTCTTTTCATCCTTCTTCAAGTTTGTGTTTCCTATGAAAATTTTCGCGGAAACGTTCTGCCACAAATTTCCAATAAAATTCCTCACAAATGCCTAGGAAAATTCCTCAAAAATTTCCTAGAAAACCTACCTACATTTTAGAGGAAATTCAACGATTTTCCTAAAAGAAAAAATTCAAGTTTTCTTGTAGTGTGATTTTCTAGGTTGTGATGTTAGTAAAGATTTGATTGAGCTTGTTTTAAATTGGATCCTCTTGTTTTGCTCATTCTCTCATTCTCGTTTCTTCTCCAATTCGTGTCTATCTCTTTCTTAAACTTCTCTCTCTCTTTCTTGATCTTTTCTCTAAAATTTAAAGAGAAATACATACAACTTGGTAAAGGAAAGAGAATGAAAGAACGAGGGAAATGAGAGATCTAAATTTGAACTGTTTCATAGAGCATTGCACTAATACATTGTTATACTTATACTAATAGATTTTAAACAAACATGTGTTTTTCTTATATTATAATAGATGAGATCTAGTTCACCCAATGTAATAACTCTAATTACTACTTATTAGAAGGCACTTATCCCAAGTCCTAACTATATGACTCAAAAATCTTAAGGCCTAGATTGCCTCACCATGTTCGTGGCATGAATTAAGGAGAAAAACTCGGTTGGAAAAGTCAAAACCTTGATACAATCAATTTCAAATTATTTCTCTCCAAGTGCATAATATAAGTGAGCAAAGCTTTGTCCATTAACACACAAAAGCCTTTTCTTCCTTAGCATTTCCAAATCCACTCCTCTTCATTTGTTTCTTTTCATAGTGAAAATGGAAGTAAAATTCATATCTACATTTTTCATGACTTTGCTATTTGCTGTTTCAGCATTCGCTAATGTTCATCCCAGGTCACCAGAAGGTAATGTGATGTGCATGACATATGTAACATGTTTGAGTCTAAGCTACAAAGTCAGATCTGTTCTATGTAGTATACTCTCATTCATTTTTCTGAAAGTGGTAGTATACGTATTACCTCTGTAGCACGAGTACTTCATATTAAAGACATGTCAGTGTCTGACATTGACATGACACTGTCACAAATCTGATTACATTAAATTAATTTATTTTCTAAAATTACTATTGGTTTAAACATGTCAGTGTTGTGTCTGGTGTTCATATTAGTGCTACATTGTTTTACACTAATGTTTAGATGTTGTAAGTTTAGCAAAATCATGGTGGTAACATAATTTTGTTGAAATTCAAAAGTGTAGTTTTTGCCAAACCGACAATGATTCACTATGATTCTTTCGAATTCACCTCCGATCCAAGCATAATATTCAAGACATATGTGTTCCTTTCGGTGATTCTGTTAATATCTCAGTGTGATTTTTTTAATGGGTCATGTTAACTCGTGTCTTAAGGACACATGTTAAGCAACTCAAAAGTAGAAATATTCTCTTAAATTTTATGCATTCAACTATTCAAAAGTAAAAAATTAAATTAAAATGTATCGATTAAAATAAAATATTATACTTTTAACTCATTAACTTGTGCCTTTTCTGATCCAATCTTTCTGTTTTTTGTTTTTACCCTTAAAGTTTACTTTCAAAATGGGAACTTTGAAGAGAAGCCAAACTCAAGATTCATAAAGGAAACAAGACTCATTGGGAAACATGCTCTTCCCAAATGGGAAATCAATGGTCTAGTAGAATATATCTCTGGAGGGCCACAACCTGGAGGCATGTTCTTCCCAGTGTCACATGGAGTTCATGCAGTTAGACTTGGAAATGATGCCTCTATCTCCCAAACCATCAAGGTCAAACCTGGTCAATGGTATGCTCTAATATTAGGAGCCTCTAGGACTTGTGCTCAAGATGAAGTATTGAAAATTTCAGTGCCTCCACAATCTGGTGAAGTTCCTTTGCAAACACTTTATAGCCTCAATGGTGATGTTATTGCTTGGGGATTCAAGGCTAGTTCTTCTCTTGCAAAAGTTACATTCCATAACCCTGGTATGCAAGAAGACCCTACTTGTGGTCCACTTTTGGATGCTGTTGCTATTAGAGAGTTCTACCCTCCTATGCCTACAAGAGGTAATGAATCATATCCATTTATCTTGATTCTTTGCGATCATGCAAAAGGTCTAGTTCAATCTCAACAAATCAACTTCTTGTTAATGTTGATTTGTTGTGATTGAACTCGACTGATCTACATTATTTCAGAGAATTTAAGTCACATATCTGATTTATATTATGCTTGTCATCTACATGAAATAATATATTTTGTAGTCAATAAAATACTAATTTTTTTTTGAAAAATCTTTCGAATAGAGTGTATTATATTGGAAACAAAAAATGCTAATACTGTTGAAGACTATGATCGGTATAATTTTACAAAAAAGTCAATAAAGTCCCTCCAGTTTTTTTTACTTATTACTTTTATAAAAAAGTTTAATATTTATTTACTTGTTGTTTTAAAAAATTCAATGTACATTAGTAATTGTTTCGCTAAGTATTTACTGCAAAGATATAAAAGTGAAATAAAATAATAAATAGTTAATGGTGTTATAGAAAAAAATATTATTCAAAAGCAAGAAAAATTATTACCTTTTAAACCTGAATTAACTTTCCCTAAAAAATCAAAGGAATTAGCTTAATTACCTTTTGAATAACTGCTTAATTTTTATATAATGAGCTACAAACTTAATTAACAAGGTGTGTTATTTGACCAACCTTTTATATGACAACTTATGTGACAACCATAAATTTGTAAGGAAAAGTAGATATTGACACGAAAATCAAAACAACAGAGAGATAAAGTAAAAACATAATGTGAGTATGAGAGAGAGTTGACACAAAAATTGTCATAAAATGGTTGTATAAATATAATTTCTCTAATTAATCTATTTACTTTTTTGGGATATTACTGTGTTGCACTTTTTTCACTTCAATTTTCAAAAAAATACGAAGACTTCTATATCTTTTTGCCATTAAAAAAAAGAAGTATTTAGTGTTAAGGATTATGCTTGATAAGACTATACCATGGTCTCTTTACAGATAATTTGGTAAGAAACCCTGGCTTTGAAGAGGGTCCATTCCCTATTTTCAACACAACAAATGGTGTTCTACTTCCTCCAAAGCAACAAGATCTTGTGTCACCACTCCCTGGCTGGATTATTGAATCCCTCAAAGCCATTAAATTCATTGATTCAAAGAATTTCCAAGTGCCATTTGGAAAAGGAGCAGTGGAGCTTGTTGCAGGTAGGGAAAGTGCTATTGCACAAATTCTAAGAACAGTTCCAAACAAAGTCTACAATTTGAAATTCACAATTGGTGACGGAAGAAATGGATGTCATGGATCAATGATGGTTGAAGCATTTGCTGCAAAGGAGACTCTTAAAGTTCCTTTCAAATCTTCAGGAAAGGGGACATTTAAAACAGCAGGTTTCAACTTCAAAGCAGTTTCAGACACAACTAGAATCACATTCTATAGCTCTTTCTATCATACAAGAATTGATGATTTTGGATCTATGTGTGGCCCTGTCCTTGATCAAGTTATAGTATCACTTGTAGCTTAGACTCTCCTTCTGCCATACTTTGCAATTTGTATTTTTGCTTTATATAACTTGTTTGAAGATTCCTTTCATATCCCGTGTCTATCTAAACTCTAATTTCTATAAGAAAATGTCACAACTTATAAGAACTTTTTACTGTTATTTAAACTGTTTATAATTTTATTAGTTGATGTAATTTTTTTTTAGCTGAATCAAGAGGTGGATATGCATCAAGAGGATACATAGACATGCCAAATAGGATGACACCTCTGTGAAACCCCATCATATGCCGCCTGTCTCATATAATAAATATTGTTAAAAAAAGAGGAAAAATATATACAAGAGGGGGATTATAACCAACCCTAAAAAAAAGAACAAAGGAAAAAGGAACTAAGGAAATAAAAAAGAAGGCAAACCATAGTTGTCCCTAAAGAAATCGTCTCTAGTAGAAGATGGTAAAGCAGTCCACCACATAGACCCTTGGATTATATATATGACCATGACGAGCAAGCTTTATTCCAATAATATCATTGAGGAGTGGGGGATGGTGCACCCTTAGAATGACTTTTGTATGCATCTCTCTTGAGTTGTTGTTTTTGTTTCTTCGTCAAATAACGCATGAAAGGAGGTTTAGCTCCATTTTCTTGCATATCACGAATTTGCATAAATAACTATACTTCCTTCTGTAACAACGGATTTCTATGTTTCACCGATGTGGAATTATCATTAACCATCAGAGACTCCAACACTGTCACCTCAAATAAAGAGTGTGCTTCCGAGTTTAATGAAGGTGCATCTTACATGGCAGCGTGTGCTACAAGCTCTTTATGAGAAATGGCTTGAACTGCCAAATCTGAAGAAGTATCATGTTGCTCGTAAACCTGCGCTTCTTGCTGAACTACCGAATATGATGTATGTTGCACATCAACGTGCACTACAAGCTCCTGCTAAGGAATCAATTAAACTAGCGAATTAGACGAAGAATCATTTTGCATACCAACGTATGCTACGATCTCTTGCTGAAGAATGGATTGAACTGCTGAATCTGGTTATGAATCCTTTTGCACGCTAACATGTGTTACAAGCTTTTGGTGATATATAGAATAAACAGTTGAAACTGTTGAATGTTCATGATGCACGACAATATGCACTACAAGTTCTTGATGTGACATGAGGAACATACGAGATTTGGATGTACCAGCCTCCCCATGCTCGAAACCGAGGTGAAATCCCTGTTTGGAATGGGTCTAGGATATTTCTTATCGGGCTCCTTGACTGATGACTTATTCTGGTACAACCTTGCTTCAGACTCAGTTCTATCCGGTCGGGCGTCCAGATCAACGATGTCGGTAGGTTGTTTCGTCGTCATTCTTTTTTTCCTGTCTGCTCTTCGTCTAGGTCGGGGACCTTTTTAGGTTGGCCATAATGGTAGTCCCATGAATACCTTGGATTAACGCCACTTCAACATTCTTCTGCAATACCATATAGCACTGCCGTGTTTCGCCAGGTCAGCACTAATCAATATAACCTCTTCCTCTTGTCGTGATATTTCATCTTCAAATGAATAGTGGAAGGAACTGCTTCAATGGATTTGCAAGGTATAACGACGAACTGCACGTTGACTTTTCGTTTAGAACCTTGATTGCTCGTGAATTGAACGGGAAGGTCGACCACTCCCCAAGGATAAGTTTCCGACTCGTCAAAGCCATGGAGATTTATTCCCTTGTGTTTTGAGAAGTTTCTAGAGTTCATCTCCAACTTGACAAATAAGTCATCATACATGATGTTGCAAGAGCTCCCCTCCTATATAAGAGCTTTGGCCATGTCAGAACCTGTTATATTCACCACTATTACCAAGGGATACACTTTGTTAGGCTTCACACCCGGTCTTTCGTGTTCACTGAAGCCATTTATTAGTCGTGACAGTTAACATTTCTCCAACCTTCCTTTTGGTAGTGACGGTGAAACACTATATGATGGAGTCAGTTCTTGCGATGATATAATCGATAGTAAAGTTTTCAACTCTAATTTATTCATGGAAGTTGAATCTTCCACACCTTTGGTTGACCTTAATAGTTCATCATTTGTCAATTTATCGTTGATCTTCGCTTTGTATTTCTTTGTTGGTGACATATTTTTCCTGCTTCTCATCATTAAAAGCGATTAGCGTGTTGTTTCCCAAATGAATCGTTGTTGTGAATGGAGGACCTACACTTTGGATTAGTTTAAAGGTGAGAAAAACACAAGAAGTGGGTTTGAATTGTTTTAGATTTTTTTTTAAAAATTCTGAGTATTTATCAAAGTTAGAATAGGTTCTGAATAGAAGATAGAGTCTGGTCAGATATTGAAATTTAAAAACAGAGTACGCAGTGATATCAGGTCAAACACAAACACACACACAAACACCAGAGAAAGAGAGATAAAGAGAGAGAGGGGAGAGAGAGGAAAACATAAACAAATTATCCTGGTTCCCCTAATAATTTGAGGGTAGTCCAATCCCCTTGTACTTTCAATGGATATTTTACTATAATCACACAAGATTACAATTTTCTCAAACACATAGTAAAAGACTTCCTTGCCGCACACAAGAAGACTTCTACAATTAGAGATTAACAAATAAATAGACTTTGTTTACACTTGATATACAATAAGAGGTGTGTTGGGTTTGTAGAAATGTGTTGGCTACATTTTGTTAAAACAATAGTTCTAGAAAGATGTCTTAACATGTTGGCACGACATCATAGCGTGCCTTGTTCCGCTTTGTTGGAGATTAAATTAAAACGTGAAGATTCCTAAATATTCTCTGAAGATTTATTTCGCGTGAAGAGTTGACTAAGAAGAGTGTTTCTAGAAGAAGAGATAGGCAGTTTATACTTATCTTAGTCCTTAAGAATGTTGTTGCAACATTTAAGGAAACATCTGATATGCTTCAAAATAGTTGTGCTGAAATCTCGTGATTCATCTTATGTTTAGCTAGATTTGTGCATCAAACTCATTCTGCAATTAGGCTATATAAAGGAAGACTGAAGACCTAATTGACTCACTGAAGCCGTCATTTACAAAAGTGTCATTTAAGGTTTTAGTCTGTTCTTTGTTATTTGTAAGCCACTCTTGTATCACGTTGATGCATAGAGCTGGACTTTGTAGTTGAGTTGTAAATCTTAGAAATTACTCAAAGCTTGTAAGCATGAGTTGATTCTTAGAATTAGGAGAGTGTCTCCCTTTTATTACTACTTTAAAGGACGATCACTAGATCTGTGATTAAGGGGAAGTGATAGGAGGTTCTCATATCTAGGACCAGGAGAGTCATAGGTAGAAATTGCACGGGTAGTGATTAAGTGAGAAGCTAGTAGACCGAGGGTTTTTATGTATGCTTTGAATTGATACTACTTAGTGAATTTCCTTCTTGTCTTGGTAGCCCCCAGACGTAGGTGAAGTTGCACCAAACTGGGTCAACAAATAACTTGTGTCTCTTTATTTACTGTTCGTTTCTATTGTTTGATTGATTGTGTTATCACGAAGTCTTGGCATCATTCTTAACATCACACTTGTCGTTACATCGTGTATAACATCTTTACTACGTGCCAGAATTTCAATTGGCATTAGAGCAGACACCCTGTTCTTTTTCTAGGTGAGCTCCAGGGGAAATATTTTCTGGTACTATGGAAAGGGAAGGAGGACAAGTTAACAGACCACCTATTCTGGATGGGTCCAAATATAATTACTAAAAGGTACGCATGGTGGCATTCTGATGAGTCAATAAATTAGTATTTTTAATATGTTATTTGAGTTTATTATATTTAGATTTGGTTTAGTTTTATTTAAATATTATTTCCTTTTTGAGCTATTTTACTTCAATTGCAAATAATTATATTTCAGGAACAAATATCTGAAGATTCAGTCTTGGAGCAAAAGAAAGAGGATTAGGAGCTGATTC
>Ga0228710_1004094_pt1 | contig 23029 bp, 16 predicted proteins | sample MedpolnodulmetaG_FD_177995 | JGI IMG/M metagenome (GOLD analysis project Ga0228710, IMG submission 177995) | Root nodule microbial communities from Medicago polymorpha collected in Santa Monica, California, United States - pink nodules | ecosystem: Host-associated > Plants > Roots > Nodule...
TCTATGTCTACAATGAACGTGAGTGAGTAGACTCTTCTTGTCTTGGGATTGTTGGATGAGTCTAATGACCTAATCCTAATCAAACCAAGCCTCGAACCCTAATTTTATATAAATCTACTTTCTAATCTAATTTCACCGTTTTTATAATGAATTAACAAGTATCAAACTCATAAAGCGACAACGGAGGGTTAGTACTTGTTAATTCATCATCACAAATATCAAAGCAAAGCACCGAAAGGAGAAGTTTTGATATTGGAACAAGTGAAATTAGACAAGGATTGTGAAACATGAGAATAGTCTAGCAAACCTTGAGACAAATAAAGTTTCGTTCTTCAAGGATTCTAATAGCAATCAACCATAAGAATAGGCGTGGTTGCTAGAGGAACACACTCACTGAAACCGAAAGGAGATGTGATAGGCTTAAGAGAAACTTGTCTTTAGAAAGTAGGTCCAATATAAAGTTATAGGTTTAGGGTTTGGTTTGTGAAGGATTTGTCACCATGACGAACCAATAATCCCAAGACGCTTTTTTTTTTTTATTGTTATTTTCTTTTAAAACAAAATACAAAACCTTTCAACTTGAACTCTTCTCTAATCCTTATTGAAAGTTAATTAAATTCACAACTTCTTGTCGGAACGATATCTTTTATTACTACATCGGTAAACCGTGCACTTACAGATTTACTACATCATACCTAAGAAGTATGCATGTAACTCTCAACTAGAGAAAGAATCCTCTACCACAACGTAAACAAGAAACTATAGAGAAAATTAAATATCTTTGAGCAATGCTCCTAAGAAAACACAAATCCCTATTTACATATGCATTAGAATCTTAAAATTAATTACATCCATCATAAGTCCATTTTTTTTCTTCAGATAGAGCTAAGGTCATTATTAGATGTAACTCAATGTTGATATGTTTTCTCCCTAAACCATGCAATATTGTAAGAAACCAGGAGATTCGAGCATCCACAATGCAAATCTAAATGCAGAAAATGTGATATGCAAACCAATATCTTGTTTGGCCTTTTCTATCTTAATTTCAATATCATTCATTTGCAACTTACGCTTGAGCTCATCGGTCCTAGTCAGAATTGACAAGGATACACCTACATTATCAAGAGACTTCAATTGCAAATTCAGTTATGATGTAGGAGGGTTTCCATAGTATTTTTATAGTATTTTATTATTTCAGCCTAATTTTATTATTTGTTTGTTTTGTTTTCATTTTGTTATTTTAGCCTATGAGGCATAACTTTTATTCATTCAATAATATTTCAGAGAGTTTTCTCAATTCCTGGTGGATTCCCAAAACCCTATTTTCACAAGTTTGTCGCTTGCAAACTTGTTCTTTTCAATCTAGGTTTAGCGATTGCTAGCCTACGCTTCCGTACTACGTCAGTTGGTATCAGAGCAGGTTTCTCTTGTTCTTTTAATAACGTAATCAGCCATGGGAGATCAACCGGTTACGAAGGCAGAATTTGATGGTTTAATTGCGGCCGCCAAAGCTCTGTCAGATCATATGGTGGCGTTGATAACAACAACAGCGGGGTTGACAGCTAAGGTTGACAACCACAACAACACATCAACAACAACAACCGCAACAACAACAACAACAACGGCAGCAACAAGAACAACAACAGAAACAATCCAAATAGGGGAGGAGGATCAATTCCAATTATTAGGGTTCGTAATAACATCCATACTATTGTTATGTACCAAAAATCAGAACATATCCGTGAATCTAATTTGAAATACTATGAGCATAGATATTACAACAAGTTGAAGGATGATTACTACCAAATTAAAACATCTGATTCGATATATCGTTGTTCGTTTTGTTACAACATATATTACTCCTTGACCGACCTTTTGAGACATGCTTCCAGAATGGCAGGTAACTTGTGTAAGACGATTAAAGATATTGCTAAACATTTTGTTTTGATAACGTATATTCAAAGGTATCTTAATGTTAAATTTGATGAAATATTTAGCATCATCTATAATGACACAACTGAAATAAAAGATGCATATGTAGTTGGAAAGAATCGAATTATTGAGTCGGTGTTGCAAGAGGAGATTGACGTTGCTCGGAAGACCAAAGCGTTTTCGACGTCTATGGAACCGGTCGAAGAATATTCAATCACCGAACCTATTGTTAGTATTAAGGAGACCGATGAACACATGGTTTCACTACGTGATGGAGCAAATAGGAATGATGAATCACAAAATAAAGAAAGGAGTATTGAGGTGAAGAAGTCTGAGAATTTCATGTTTGTTCCAATTATTAATCCCTATGATGGAGGAGTTTCCAACACCCTTTCAAACACTCATGTGTTCAAGGAAGGTGATGATTCAATATCAACATGTCTCACATACAACAAAGGAGATGGCAACGTAATATTGGGGAACAATGCTTTTGATAGGGACAATTTTGTTTCCCATCCAAGAGTTATGTATGGCTGGAAATGGACTACGGTAGCAAGGAAAAAGAATTTACGGTGACAAAAAGTCTCGGTCATTCTTTGAGAGGGCAGCCTCTGGAATCAAAACTTGAGCCACGTATTGCAAAATTGTGTGTTCCGGCCCCACCACCAAAACGTCCAGATCCATGGTCCTCGACAATGACGGGAAAACCCTATAGCATGGGGGAGATCTCCAATATGGACATTCATGCAGTCAGTTTTATAGGTTCAACCAAAAAAGGATGTCGAGTAATGCAGGCTGCCGCAATGAGCAATTTAAAGCCGGTATCACTTGAATTAGGAATTTTGCAGTTGTTCTAACGAGCTTAATGGAAGTATACCTACCGAGCCTGGAAAATTAAAGAGGCAAAACGTTCTTATGCTCCAATATAATCACTTAAGTGGCGCAATTTCTGCAAGTTTGGGTAAATTGGAGATACTAGGAAGATGGGATCTCAACTCCAATACCCTTTTGGGTCCTATTCCAGTAACATTGGCTAATGCACCTAAACTAGAGACTCTTGATATAAGGAACAATTCACTCTCTGGCATTGTCCCTACAAATCTGAAAAGGCTAAAAGAAGGGTTCCAATATTTTAACAATCATGGTTTATATGGCATTGGATTCTCAAACTTAGATTAATGTCAAATAGTTAGCAATTCAAACCCAATTAAACCTGAGCCATATGACCCCAGTTATATTTCCACAATTGAATTTCCGACAACACCTAAACCACCGTCTAAAAACTGTGGGAATTCTGGTTGTAAAAGACGGTCAGATTCTTCGACGATTGGTTTGGATTTTACGGTGATTGGTGTTGTTAGTGCGTCTGCTGTAACTGGACTTTTTTAGATCTTACAGCACCGTTGTCTGAAATAGAAAATTGAAAGCACCATTGAGATTTTAGATAATCGGTTTAGTACCGACAAGATGAAGGAAGTATACAGGAAAATGGCCTCTCCGCTGATAAATTTGGAGTACTCAAGTGGATGGGATCCATTATCCAAAGATCTTGGTGGTTATTCGCAAGAATTTCTTCAAAGCTTTATGTTTAATCTCGCAAAAGTAGACCGCGCGACTCAGTGCTTCTCAGAGATGAATTTATTGGCGAAGAATAATATTTAAGCCAACTATAGAGGAATCTTACGGGATGGATCTATTGTGGTTATAAAGTGCATTGCCAAAACAAGCTGCAAATCTGATGAAACTGAATTCTTGGATGATTTGAAGATATTAACTTCGTTAAAGCATGAAAACCAACTTTGATTGATATATTAACTTCAATCAAAGTTATACCAATAGATCCACCACAATTGAGAAAACTCTATGAAATATTATTGAATGAATAAAAGTTATGCCTCATAAGCTATAACTGTTAAGCTTAAATAGAGAAATAACAAACCCTAACGGGCCTAAAATAACAAACTGAAAACAAAACAAACAAACAATAAAATTAGGCTAAAATAATAAAATACTATAAAAATATTATGGAAACTCTCCTACATCAGTCTCCTCCACCTCTGAAGAACTCGACCCCGAGTTCTTATTCTGATAAAAGAGCTTCCATGCATGTTGACTCTTCTAATGAACAAAAAACATTCTCTTGGATCCCATTGATTGAGATTTATAGAACCTATGATACATGAGAAATAATGACCTCCACAAACACAATTATTCCCTATGTTTGAGCTTGTTGATGCTCCATCGGCATTAACATTACCACTTCCTTGAATATTATTATTGTTATCAAGTTGGTTTCCATCAGAAGTAATTCTGAAACCTGAAGGTATCCATCTATTGGTAATGTTAACGCCGATCGAGCATCAACAAGCTCAAACATAGGGAATAATTATGTTAGTGGAGGCCATTATTGCTCATGTATCATAGGTTCCATAAATCTCAATCAATGGGATCTAGGACGATGTTTTATGTTCATTAGAAGAGTCAACATGTATGGAAGCTCTATTATCAGAATAAGAACTCGGGGTCGAGTTCTTCAGAGGTGGAGGAGACTGATGTAAGAGGGTTTGCATAGTATTTTTATAGTATTTTATTATTTTAGCCTAATTTTATTATTTGTTTGTTTTGTTTTCAGTTTTTTATTTTAGGCCCGTTAGGATTTTTATTTCCCTATTTAAGTTTAACAATTGTAGCCTAAGAGGCATAACTTTTATTCATTCAATAATATTTCAGAGAGTTTTCTCAATTTTTGGTGGATTCCAGAACCCTATTTTCACAAGTTTGTCGCTTGCAAACTTGTTCTTTTCAATCTATTTTTAGCACTTCCTAGCCTACGCTTTCGTACTACGTTAAGTTCTTTCTCCCATTTTGCGACGTCAGCTCTGCCAATCTAAAATTGTATTTAAAAACAATATGTAGGAGGAGATACAGCCATTAAAATCAATTATGAAAGAAGGACAAAAAAATCATTTTTAATCTTTGGATACTCCTCCAATATTTTATTTTATACAAATTCAATGTTAACATTGACATCAATGTGAAGTAGAATATGGCAATTGTAAAAAATCTACAATAGGAATGTAACATTAAAATTACAATTTTAAAAATTATGATTATACAATTTTAAACAAGCTTTATGCAAAACGGTGCCATGTTTGAGAACATGTGTGAATATGGCATGACATTTTTGTTCATCAGGATTATCCTATGCGAGCATCATGCAGTTTATGAGGCATATGGATGTGGAACTCTTGGGCACGATAATGTGATCTTAGGGCTCTCCGTGATTGATGATGTTTCTGATACAACTGTATTTTGCACTAGTTTGACAATTCACAATGACTTGTTTCCATTGCCAAACTCAACTTGTGACTATTACTTGTTTGATTCACGTGTTTGGTATATATTTTGGTCTACGAGAATTTGAACCACGACCTCTTTTTCTCTTATTTCTGGATGCTCATTCAGCCTTTTAGGCCTTCTTCATCTTCCTCTACCTCATCATCTTCCACAACCATTTTCTAGCTCAATGACTGATAGAGCACATACCGTTATTCTATTTTCAGCATTTGACTCACTTTCTGGATCACTTGTTTCTGCGTAGTTTATACTTCGACTGCGATTTCTAAAATTGTATGTGATCTTCTTGGGTGGTTATCACTAAAAGTTTCAAAAAAAAATTGCCAAACAATGTCAACATAATGTATTCAAAATAGATGTGACACTCACCTATATTCAGTACATTAGATTGACAAAATTTATGAAACTTATTGTGATAACGATCCAAGAAGATGACGTATAATTTAAGAAATAGCAATCAAAATGTATGCTATGTAGAAACAATTGACTTAGAAAGTGACTCAAATGTTTGAAAATATAATAACAGTATGTGCTATAACAACAACTGAGCTATGAAATGGTTGTGGAAGAGGAAGAGGTAGAAGAAGATGGTGAGTTCCTAATTGGAAGAACAAGCATAAAAAAATAAGAGAAAAAGAGGTAGTGGTTCTAAAGTGGGGAAAACGGGGTAGACGACGCCCAAATTCACGTACACCAAGATATATAGAAAACACGAAACACATGAATCAAACAAGTAATATTCACAAACTAAGTTTGGCAATGGAAACAGGTCCATTGTGAATTGCAGAACCAGTGCAAAATACAGCTGCAGTAGAAAAATCATCATTCTCATATAACCCTACGATCACATTATCGTACCCATGAGTTCTATATCCATATGCCTCCTAAACTGCATGGTGCTCGCCTAGGATAATCTTGAGGAAAAAAAAACACCACGCCATATTCACATATCTTCCCAAACATGACGATGTTTTGCATAAACTTGTTTCAAATTGTATTATCAGAATTTTTACAACTGTAATTTAAAATGTTATATCCTACTTCCCTATTATAGAATTTTTGCAATTGTTAAATTCTATTCACATTGATTCCGTTAATAACATGGGATCTCTAAATTGGATTGATATAAACTATTGGTGGAGTCTCTGTAGGTTAACAGAGATTTATTTTCCTTCATTTAAATTTGATATTTTATTGGTTGCTTCTCCTTTTACATATTCTTTTTAAATATAATTTTCAGTTGGCAAAATGGGAAAAGGAATTGTATTTAGATTTGCAATGTGTATTTAGATTTGCAATGTGTATGTTTGAATCTCCTAGTTTCTGACAATATTGCATGTTTCAAGGAGAAAAGGTATCAAAGTTGAGTTACAAGTGATGACCTTGGCTTATCTAAGAGCAAAATTCAGTGGAAAAGCTATTTTTGTGAAGTTCTCTCTCATTTTCTTTCTCACCTACTTTGTGATAGGTCTTTTACAGAAACTTATCTCTATAATTTGAGTATGTGATGTTCTTTGCATAGTTACATAATTTTCAAACATACTTCCAATTATCTAATTGATATGCCCTCCAATTAACCAACTTCTCTTACCATTCCTTCTTCCTAATTAAATATATTCTAACTAGCTTCTCTGATAATCCCTTCATCCAAACATGGAGAAAAAAGATATAACCCTAAAATTTATATTTACTTGATACGAGATTTACAAGAGACAAACTAACAATCCATATATATATTTTAACTGGACTCTCAGTCCTGATTAAATGAGGAGATAAGTCATGAAATATAAGAAATTATGGAAATCAATCCTCATATATCACCTTAGTTTTAAGATACGAAAATATTAATTTCATGAGATATTTCCCGATCATTTTAACATTCATCAATCATCAAAATAACAAGAAATGAACAATGCGCCAAAGATATTCTTTGTACAATTGTAGCAGCCAGAGATGCCCCAACATAATTTTATGGTAAACCTTATTTTGACACTGGAAATATTTTCAAAACATTCAATGTGGCCCTCAAAAGATTGTTATCTAAATTTGGTCCAATGATATTTTAACAAATGTTACTGCTTTTAGCGACAAAATTGATGTCATCTCAAAAATCATCCTTGTTAATATCTTCAAGGTCAAATTGATGTTCAAGAAAAACTTTTAAGGATCAAATTGGAGATTTACACATACACCATGTATAATATTTCAACTTATAATTATAACTAACAAATATAATTAAACAACAACAAACTTTCCTTTTACTAAACCATGCTGCTAACCATTTAAAACACACATTATATGATAGTCAATACAAAAAAGAATAAAAATTAACATTTCAAATACCTGTAACGTGTTTTAGGTTAGATTGATCTTGTGAGAACTCGTCTGTGTAATTATTTGTGTTTTGCATGGAGAGTATCAATCACTTCACAAAAATTGTCCACCTCCTTTTTCGTCATATCATCAATCTTAGACATTTGGATGATAACATCTGCAAACTCAAGTATAAGTAAAAACAAAATATCAATTGTACATATTTCCTTAAATATTACAACATCTATGATATATGGTAGAAAATTATCAATTCAATACAATTGATGCATAGTATCTCATATGTATTATACTTTCCGTGGATAAATCTTCATGTAAAACCTGACCTATATCCTAAATTCTTTCCATCTGATCATTAACGATGTCTTGAATGAGTTTCAACAACTCCCTAGTAGATAATCGACGCAAATCAAGGGTTTCCTCAACATAATTAATAAGCTCGTCATTACTGCCTTCCTCAATAGAATCTTTCTGGATTAACCTACATAGAAGTAGATCATCCGGAGGACATGAAGGAAGGGAACCTAGAAAGAAACTAAAGTCAAGTCTATTGTTTTTTCTTAAAACACATAAGAACTATAAGTACCTCGAGGATTATCAAGGTAATCCAAAGTTTCCAAAGAATCTTTGCCTCTCCTAGCTTGTATCTAGAGAAGAGCCATATCATCAACCAACTAGAAAAGCAAATAGATTAAACCAATGTACACATAACTAATCAGTTCTAAAAATACAATTAACACAAAAATTGAAAACAATATATTCAATTAATCAATAACCCAAATCATGATATAATTAATTGATAACAAAACAATATTAAATAACAATTAATCCAAAAAAATAAGAGAAAAAAGGTTACATTTTTACCACTAGGAGAATTGTTGGTTGAATTTCGTGAGACGCGGGAAGAAACAGGTGTGAGAAGATGAGGCTTCCTTTTGTCTGGTTCTTCGTGATCTGAATTTTCCATTTTGATTCTGAAAAATTGAAGAAAGATGAACCAAACGAAGCATTAGAAAGAAGAGAATGAAGATGAAAAATTATGAAGCATGTTTTGAGTTAGAAAAGAAGAATGTGGAATGGAGAAAGATAAAGAAAAAGAGAAAACACATTAGAAAATTAGCACTTACTTTCAAAACTCTTTCTACTAGTATTTCACCGATAAACACTTGTCTAATTTTTTGAAGTTTTCATTTACATTTACATTACATTTAGTCATTTACAACCATTAGATATAGGATTTCATTTCTACACCATCAGTGTAAAGTAGGATAATTAATAGTGTCTAGGTGATAATCATTAAGAGTTTAGTTAGTATGGTATCTCAACGTAAAATTATTTTACATATGTATCAATGATATCTTGACACATCAATTAATGAATATGAGAACTCAGATGTTTTCATATTCATTAGTTGACGTGGAAACACATTATTAAATGCATGTGTAGAATAATTGTATACTGACAAAGTATATTAATTAAATTCTAATTTTAAAATGATGGGCCAAATTAAGGTGTTTAATAAGTACCCAAGAAAACTTAGATGAAATGACACGAGTCTATTCTATTTTAACCAAGGTCTCGGTTTTGAATTCGAGTTTGGACATTCAACATCGTTGAAACTATTAATGAGAATTTATCATACAATTGAATTTCAAAAAACTCGAGATATTAATAAAAAAAATAGAAAAGTAAATACAAGAAATAAGGAAAATAGAAAAAGTAAATAACAACTTTCCCAAAAAATAAATAAATAACAACTTCTTTTCAAGTTTTCCTGTTCAAAAAAATTCTTTTTAAGTTTTGTTTTTTAAAATAATTCCTATTAAGTCATTTCTAGAAAAAATACTTTATGACCTTTTTAATTTAATAAATTAATAAAAAACTAGAAAAGTAAATACAGGATATAAGGGAAAATAGAAAAAGTAAATAACAACTTTCTTTTAGTCATAAATAAATAACAACTTCCTTTTATGTTTTGTTTTAAAAAAAATTCCTTTTAAGCCATTTCTAGAAAAACAATTTATGTCCTTTTTAATTTAATATATAAATTATATTGCGTTTTATGGTACTTTTCACAAACTAATGCAATATATATAGTAAAGTTAAAAGAAAAACAGATATCATTTGAAATCTTATTAACTAATTGTGATTAGTTTTAATAGAATTTTGATTGAAATTCTTTTAATACAAATAATTAACTATAATTTATTTATTTTAGCTTTATAAATAAATAAATCTTAAAATAAATTATATTAAAAAAAAACTAATTCAATTGACCAAATTAATATGCTTAATCAACAATTCAGAAGTGTTCGTGAACTTAACTCAGTTGGTAGGAACAATATATAATATATACGAAGTTCGGATTCAAACCTCAGACACCATAAAAAAAATAACAATTCAGAAAATTAGGATACATATCTTTTGAAAGAAAGATATTTTATCCACATAAAAAGAATAACAAGAAACAAAGAAAAATACCCCATATCTTAAACAAAAATTCCAATTGACCCACCAAGCTTATTCAAGTAATCGACTCCCTTCACTCACTCTTCCAATTCCCATGTAACTCAAAAACGCTTCTTACCTTTATGAAGAAATAAATTTAGGGGTGTCTTCAGTATATCAAAACTTAAAATTATGAAGTGTGCAAGACAAATACTCAAAGCCATTAGAGGAAAATCTTAAAAAAAAAAAAAAAACCATTAGAGGACACATATTCAAAGCCATGACTCCATGAGAGACTGTGCTAAGAATCCTCAAAGTCATGAGGAGTTAAGCTAAGAATCATCAATGTCATGAGGGCTAAGTTAAGAATTCTCAAAGTCCGAAGAGAGTGACTTAAGAATATTATGTCATTTGTTAATAGTGGAACAAAGTCCTTCAAATGAAGATAAATCACATAGCTGAGATTCTTGATAAAAATAGTTTAAAGTTTAAGAGGGTTCAGACGCATCTCACGGTGGCTTCCCCACGACAGCTTCAGTGGCCGACACTGACACTGATGGCAAATTATTTTGGGTTTGGATCTTGGTTTTTTTTTTCCTTCAAGTTTTTGGTTTTGCATATGGAAGTTTCTTCACATTTAGTTTTCAAGAATTAGTATAACTACTAAAACCATCTCAATTCAAATTCCTTACCTTTAGGCTTTAATCCCTATCAAGGTGCAGGAAAAAAAAACCATCATAAATGGGTTTGTTCAATTTAATTATTATTTTTCCGTGTAAAATTTTAACGGTTGGACTGATCAAACGGCTAAAACATTTGTAGGAATAACAATATATAGGTATTTGCTGTGGAGGATAAAAATCCTAATTTTGAATTTTTCTCTTTCCCTTTTATCTTTGCTTCAAATATTCGTTATGTCTTTTCATCAAGGAGCAAACTAAGTCGTTATGTCCTTGTGAGCTTAGCTCAGTTGGTATGAACAATATATAATATATACAAAGTCCGGAGTTCGAACCCCGACCACCACAAAAAAAAAAAAAAAAACTAAGTCGTTGAGGGCCCAACTTAAATCACAAAGAGATCTATGAAACATGCAAACTAGTTATTTGTTTGGGAATTCAAAACTTAACAGTTGAGTTCTGAAGACTTCATTGTCATTGAGATGATCTTTTTGAAAAGCATTATGCACATAATTTTACTAGCTTATCAATCATCCAAGCCAATTCGCTATATGTAAACCTATCGGCTATCCGTTATATTTTATCAACATAGTCTGATAGAATTTAAAAAAGAAAAGAATATTAGGACGTAACATTTAGATTTGAAAGTTCAAGTTGAAAAACATAAAATAAACAACCAAACATGGAAATAGGTTAAATTCAAAGTACAACAAACATAATTTTGTCTTTTAGTATATTAATAGTACTGTTCAAGAAGTGGAAACGAGTTTCCCATAAAATATACTAAAAGAAGTGCAAACAAGTTGCATGTTTGGATTAAACTTATAAACAAGTTGTCATGTTTAAAGAAATTCAACATGACAAGGACAAAATACATTGAGATTGTCTAATATTTCATCAAAGGGAAGTCAGATTAGGAATCGATAACTAAGACCTATATTTCTTATGTGCATCAGCTAACATATATGTCAACAAAGGACTTACCAACTTAAAGATTCTGTCAACTTACTTGCAAGTTATGAAAGATAAACATTCATTCACTAGTTTGAAGGAGAGTGCTAGTTTGAAGGAGAGTGTTGTAAATAGTAGACTAAATAAAAATATGTATTTATATTTTCTATTTATTTAATCAAAGTTCATTAAATTTATATTTCTCTTTATTTAAGCATGTTTATTTCAGCATTTTAAACACAACTTCACTATATCAAAATCCATTTTTCTACATCTATGAATCATTAAAAACAAAATAATTTGAGTAGTTATGAGTTTGGAGAGAAAGAAAAAGTTTAAGGGGATGAAGATGAGAACATTTTTTTTTTAAGAATTTTTTTTTTTTAGAAAAAGTTTATTTAAATTTATCTAACAATTTTATAGAGTTTAAGGGTGTATTAGGCAAGCACAATATGCCACCTTATAGCTTATAAGTTCATATAACTAAAAAAAACTTGTTTGTTAACTGTCATTTTCTCAAGAGCTTATAGCTTATTTTTAAAGCTTGAAGTGTTTTGTGATAAAACTAGGCATGTTTGGATAAACAACTTATTTACTGCTTATAGCACAAGTGTTTGTCATGGTAATTGCTTATGTTTAAGCTTGCATAAGCTAATTCTATAGTAAAGATAAATTTAAATTAAATTGTTTTTATATATATATCATATAAGTTGTTTTCATAAGCTATCTTGGAAAACTTAGCAAAATAAGATGAAAAAAGGTCATGAAAAATGACATAAGCTGTTTTTGTAAGTTCTTCCAAACAGTCTCATCAAACTTACATTAGTAGATAAACTCAAATAAGCCAATCCAAACATGCACTAATTCAATAAGTTTATAAATTATCATTTTTTCCTCTCAATTTTACCCATGTTATCTTAATTGATAAAAAAATAAAAAAAATATATCAATTAAACATATATTTTCTTTGTCATTTCATATCTATTAGCTAGTTCAACTCTTAATTTCATCAAACAATACAAATTAAATCAATTAGCTTATTCGTTATCAACTAACTTATCAATTATTCACTATAAACGCATCCTCTAAAAGCTAGGTTATCCGTTGTATAACTGTTAATTCTTTTATCAAACAACGATAATAGAGGTTAAAAAAAAGGCTACAATGTAGTATAAATTTTGAGATTTTAAAGATCAAATTGAAGAAAATAAAATAAAGAACCAATAGTGGAAATAGGTTAAATTTAAAGTACAACAAACGTAATTTTGTCTTTTATATATTAAAAATACTGTTCAAGAAGTGCAAACCAGTTTCCCACAAAAAATTGAAGTGAAACAAGTTGCATGCTTGGATTAAACTAAAAAAGTCTTAGCAATGATAGACAGCTAGCCAAGATGATATCGCCAGATCATAGTGTTATAAAATTCCAACAACCATTGATTACCGTTTATGAATAATAATAGTGTTCATTTTTAGTCAAAAAAATAATAGGATCAATGTTGGTATATTATACAAAGTCTATAGTCACCGCTTATATGAATTAAAAATTTGGTATACAGGGAGTAAGTTTTTGACTGAATCCTAAATTTGTCAGCAAATGAATTTGTGACTGATTTATAAAAAATTGCTAAATCACATGCCAGTTAACCATATATATAGACCTAAAAATGTTAGGCTCTCCAATCCATATATACTTCAAAACTTGCTAATAGAATTCAAGTAGCAAGTAAGTATGGAATCCCAAAATATAGAGCAGGTTGCTTCCAATTTGCTCAAAGCTCAAAGTCATGTATGGAATCACATTTTCAACTTCATAAATTCCATGTCACTTAAATGTGTAGTTGACTTAGGCATACCGGATATCATACACAACTATGGCAAACCCATGCCACTCTCAAAACTCATTTCTTCATTATCAATCAACCCTTCAAAAAACCACGGCATCCATCGCTTGATGCGAATCATGACTCACTCCGGCTTCTTCTCTCAAAATAATATTACCGAGAATGAGCTAGAAACTGAGTATACGTTAACTGATGCATCTAAACTATTACTCAAGGACAATCCAATGAGTGTGGCACCATACGTGCACGCGATGGTCAATCCAGTTATGATGAATCCATGGCATCAATTCTCTACTTGGTTAAAAAATGACGATACTAACACATTTGAGACGATGCATGGGATGTCGACATGGGAGTATGCTGCACGTGACTCCAAAATTAACAACTTATTTAACGAGTCAATGGCAAATGATACTCGATTAGTTTCCGATTTGTTGGTTGAGAAGTGCAAGGGAGTGTTCAATGAAGTTGAGTCATTGGTTGATGTTGGAGGAGGTACGGGGACCATGGCAAAGACTCTTGTCAAATCATTCCCACAAATGGAGTGCATTGTGTTTGATCTCCCACATGTTGTTGATGGCTTGCAAGGAATTGAAAAGCTGAGATATGTTGGTGGAGACATGTTTAAAGAAATTCCGCCAGCAGATGCAATTTTGTTGAAGGTAAAATATTGAAAATATTCAGAGAAACTCCATGTACTCCCTCCTTAATTTTTGAAAAAATATTCTTGTTTAATTATATGTCAATTTACGGTATCAATGCATCATGTGTATTTTATTATTTGGCTAAATTTCACTCTTAACCCCTCAACTTACATAAACCGGCGATTTTAGCCCCCAACATTGACGTTGACCTGGTCAAAATCAAGAGGGACGTCACTTTTTCAAATGTGGTTAAAAGGGGCGTCACTTTTTCAAATACGGTTAAATTTGGGGGGCTAAAAGTGTTATTTTAAAAGTTTAGGTGCTAAAATCATCCTTTTGTGAAATTTAGGGTGTCAAAAGTACAATTTAATTAGCCTAATCTTTTTTCAATTATACCACCGTCTAATTTCCAATGCATCATTTTCGATTCATTATCTTCCAATGTGAATAGACCAATACTTGGTGAGAATATTGTAGCAAAAACATTTTTTTTCTCTCTTTCAGTTATACGTTTTTCCTAGTTGTGTAAAATTATTAAAAATGTCATTCATTATGAGAATTATTAGAAATGTGATTCATTATGAGACAAACGGAATAGTAACAAAGAACAAATTGTAGATCTCCTACATTTTTGCTCCTACCTTAGTCTACTTCTCCTACATTTTAATTTGCCATATTTGGTACTAACAATCGTCACATCATATTCTCCTTATACGTCATCTTCTTTTCACATTAGTTTATTCTCTTTTGCTTATCTTTCTTTCATAACTCAAACAAAGTCTTAATGAAATTGCAGTGGATATTGCATGATTGGAACGACGAGCAATGTCTGAAGATATTAAAGAATTGTAAGGATGCAATATCGAAGAAAGGTAAAGAAGGGAAGGTGGTTATCATAGACATGGTGTTGGATTGTGAGAAGGGAGGGAATAATGAATCAGTTGAAACACAACTCTTCTTTGATATGTTGATGATGGCCCTACTAACAGGAAAAGAGAGAAATGAGAAGGAATGGGTGAAATTGATTTCTTTAGCCGGTTTTAGTGACTACAAGATAACACCAATTTTAGGGTTAAGGTCTATGATTGAGATCTATCCATAAAATATAATATCTATCCATTTATCAACAACATTTCTTTAGGCCTCTCTTCCTTCTTTAGCCATCTACATTGGTTTTCTTCCATTTTATTTGAATAAGTGGTTTTAACATTTTTGTTTTTTACGTTCATTTGTGATTCGTGAGTATTTTATCATTTTATGTTATTAACTTATCAATTGTGAGTTTATTTACATAATTTTTTTTATTGTTTGATCAGTAATTTTGTTGCCAAAGTGATAGTGTAATATATTAATATTTTTATGTGTTAATACTTTTTTTTTGTCGTAAAAGATGAAGAAGAAATTGTAAATGGTTAAGGAAAGTAATTTTTTCTTTTAAAGAATGCATTTTAAAAAAAAATGACATTCTTAAATATATGAAATACCCCAAATATCTCAAAACCTACTAAATATCCTGTATATCAGGAGTCAAGATCCTTTCTATTTATTAATCTCTCTATTTCTTTCATCTGAAGAGATAAAGACACAAATAAGTTTGAAAATAATTAATAGTAGTGGAACTCACTTAGTGGTGGGATCCACTTTATACTTTTTGTATCTACCTCTCACTAAAGAACATTATACAGTTATTTATAACAAATAGAGATAATCTTAACTTGTATATCAGATATTTGGATGGATATGGGTGCACTCATATATCCATTTTTATGTTATATATATGCACTCATAGATTTCTATTGACTGCTACATTATAAATTGGATAATTGAGTTCTAGTGAAATTATGCAATTAGTAGATAATACATACTACTTCGGTTTCAAATATAAGAAGGAAAAAATGGTCAAAAAATATGTATTTGATATAATTTTTCGATCAAATATATTACCTTTCTTTGATAAACTTTTGTTTATATTTGTAAGTAAATTTATTATAAAATTGAACTTACACCAGCAATTGTGTATTTGTAGAATTATGATTTTTTTTTTCTTAGACAAGGTGATGAGATCAAGAGTTCATTAAGCATGTGGAAGGAAACCTATAAAAAATTCACATGACAAGAAGTATTAAAAGTCCAATTTTCTCTATTTTAATAAGCAATTTTCGTTTTTATTTTTGGGTGAATATTTTTAGATGGTCTTTTGTATTCTCCTAGCCTCTCCAAATGCTTCAAAGTAGTGCTCTAAGTTATTATACTGGCTAGTGGGAATTTTAATCATGTTAGTGCCTATTTTCTAGGCAATAAACATGCACTTATCAATCTATTTGATTAATTCATGGTAGTGGGAAGTTATCTCTAGTATTCCAAGCCTAGGCTATAAATAAGAAGCTCATGTAATTCTCAAAACATAATTTGAAGATTAATCAATTTGAGTTTTCTCTATTGTGAGAGATTTTCCTTTGTTCTTGGGTCAAGAACTTTTATAGTGTTGGTTCTACCGGCACGTCGCGGTTAGAGTCACACTTTGTTTGATAACTTTGGTTTTACCGGCAGGTTGTGGTTAGGGTCAAGTTCCTTATTTGATAAATGTGGTTCTACCGGCAGGTCGCGGTTAGGGCCAAGTTACCTGTTTTTAAGACGGTCCTATCGATCACGTATCACAAGATGGTAAATATTATCTGAAATTAACACACAATTATAAAATTCTGAGTTTAAATTTGAATAAAAGTGTTCAATTTAATGATATCAATATTATTAATTAATTAATTAGGACTTGCTTGTGTTTTTTGAGGGAGAAGTTGGTGAAAAGTTGACATGTACTAGTATTGTCCAATGTCCAATGTCCACATCCTTCTATTATAAACATTGCTGTATACTGTAATGTTGTTTTTGAATTATAGAAAGAACTACTATGTGTTCAAATATGCTGCTATATTATCATAGTTTTAATACACTCTATATACATCTATAATATGTTTATTTCACTAAACTTCCACTATGTGAATATATATTATACTAATATACATCGTAATAATCTGTATATTTAACAATATTCCTATACTTAATGCCAATACAAATTATATACCTTATAAAAAATTAATTTACTAGAATTTATATAATACTCCCTCTGTACATATATTTAAGTACCCATTTGACTTTATTTTTATCCCTAATTGTAAACCTCTTTTTAAATTACTAGATGTATTTATTATTTTTTTCCTAAACATACCCCTAATTAATACTATTAACTTGTCTTGAAATATGAAAAGTCAAAATTAATACAAATACAAACAAAGGACAATTTAGTAATATTAAGACACAAAATAAACACATTAATTATACTAACAAATATTCTTAAAAAATGTGAAAAATGCAAAATGAGCTTAGATAGAGGGACGGAAGGAGTATTAGATATCGTATATCATAGGGCAGATTTTCAATGCATGCTTCAATATGAGATGTTCCCTCAAACACTTAACTACAAAAATTTGTAGAATCTCAAGATTTTGGACTCTGCCCATAAATAGTGTAGATTCCTGGAAAAGCATTAGATTCCTGCAACAATTTATTCATGCTACACGTTACACACCAAATCAATAAAAATAAACATGACAAAACATATAGGTTCACGGACCACTACTTATAAATGTCGTTTAATAGTGTTAGAAATACATTTATTGTTGTAAATAGTTGTCTTTCTATCACTATAAATGATCGTTTGTGAATAGTTTATCAACTAAAAACACTATTTAAAACTTTTGAAATTTAAATGACTAACTTGGAAATTATGTCAAACTAAAAGGACCAAATGTGATATTTGGCCATTAATTTATAATTCTTGAATTTTGGCCCATTATTTCTTTTTTGGCCGAGGTTTGAACTCCGGACCTTGCATAAAACGCATATTTTATGCATTGTCCTTACCAACTAAGCTATGCTCATCAGAACATTTTTGGCTCATTCATTACGATGCAATATGGTAACCAATTTTATTTTTTTTTCAAGAAATTTTTCGTTTTTGTTTGGCCTATTAGGGGGTAAATAAAAAAAAAAATTTACAGGGATAAATAAAAAAAAATTACAGAGTGTAAAACCGAAAATGACATATATAACAGGGGTAAAGACCTATTAACACTTAAGTTTATGTACTACTACGATGTAATATCTTTTTATTTTACAATTCAGAGGTTTGCTTGTGTGTCTGTGGAGACTTTAATTCCGTTCAGTGGGCGGACGAGAGGAAAGGCAGGGGAGATGTGTTTAGGCAAACGGACGCGGCTTGTTTTAACAAATTTATCATTGATAGTTCTCTCATTGACTTGCCTATATGCGGCCGCCTATTTACTTGGTACAGGGGTGATGGTGTTACGATGAGTAGGCTGGACCGCTTCCTGTTATCAGACAAGTGGTGTCAACAGTGGTCAAATTGTATTCAGATTGCTACACAGAGGGGCCTTTCTGATCATGTCCCGTTATTTTTACATGTCGACAATGCAAATTGGGGACCTCGGCCGCTTCGGATGCTCAAATGTTGGTCGGATTATCAAGGCTATAATGATTTTGTTCGTGAAAAGTGGCAATCTCTTCATATTCAGGGCTGGGGTGGTTATGTGCTTCAACAAAAATTGAAAATGATGAAAGTCAGCCTAAAGGAATGGCATACTCACCACTCTCAAAATTTAGACGGTAAAATCTCCGAGGTTAAAAATCTAGTGGTTGTGTTTGAATTAAAAGGAGAGACGGTGGGTCTTCAGGAAGCAGAGGTTAGAGAGCTCCAAGACCTTAATATTCGTTTACATTCTATGGCTTAGACTCAAAACAGTATTCAGTGGCAGAAGTCTCGTTTGAACTGGTTAAAAGAAGGGGTGTCTAATCGAAGACATCATAATGCCATTAATTTGGTGTCTGTCAACGGTGTTAGTGTCGAAGGGGTGCACAATATTCGCGCGGCCGTTTTTAATCACTTCTCGAATCATTTCAAGGTGGCCAGGGCAAATCGGCCTAGTGTGGCGGGACTTCCCTTTCGAAGATTGACTCACGGCGAAGCGGGTAATCTTACTAAACCTTTTTCTTTGGATGAAGTTCATCAGGCGGTTCAGGATTGCGATAGTTACAAAAGCCCAGGTCCTGATGGCATTTGTCTTGGATTCATAAAGGAGTTTTGGGACTTATTATAAGACGACTTCAGCGGTTTATGGCGGAATTTCACCGTAATGGTAAATTGTGCAAAGGATTAAATTCTACCTTTATCGCTTTGATTCCGAAGGTTAACAGTCCACAACGACTTAATGACTTTAGACCTATATCTCTGATTGGTTGATTATATAAGGTCCTAGCTAAAATACTCGCCAACAGACTTCGTCAAGTTGTGGGAAGTGTGGTGTCCGAGTCCCAATCGGCCTTCATCAAAGGCAAGCAAATATTAGACGGTATTTTAATCGCCAACGAAGTGGTAGATGACGCAAAGAGGTTGAATAAAGAGTTGCTCGTGTTTAAAGTCGACTTTGAGAAGGCTTATGATTCGGTCGATTTAGGGTATCTGGATGCCATTATGTCTAAGATGAATTTTCCAACAGACGAGTTAGTTAACAATTTGGCGCAAATGGATTTTAGAATGTGTGGGTTCAGCTACCGCGTCAGTGTTAGTTAACGGATGCCCGACAGACAAGTTTCCTATTGCTCGGGGCCTACGGCAGGGAGATCCCTTGTCTCCTTTTTTATTTCTTTTGGCAGCGGAAGGGTTTAATGTCATTATGAATGAGGCGGTGGGGGCGCATCTCTTTAATGGGTATATCATTGGTCATAGTGATGAGGTTAGCATAACTCATCTCCAATTTGTGGACGACACTATTATTATTGGTAACAAGAGTTGGCTGAATGTTCGAACTATGAGAGATGTGTTGTTGTTGTTTGAAGACGTATCGGGGTTGAAGGTGAATTTTAACAAAAGCATGTTGACTGGTATTAATATCTCTGATTCTTGGTTGACGAAGGCTGCTCTGGTGATGAATTGTCGTAGGGGAACTGTTCCATTTACTTATTTGGGTTTGCCTATCGGTGGTGATCCGAGGAAACTTAGTTTTTGGAAACCTGTTGTCGATCGCATTGTCTCTCGCTTGTCGAAGTGGAACAATAAGTTCCTTTCTTTCAGTGGTCGTCTGGTCCTCCTGAAGTCGGTTCTCTCCGCTCTTCCGGTTTACTTTCTTTCCTTTTTCAAAGCCCCTGCAGGTATAATTTCTTCTATTGAATCTATTTTCAAAAAAAAAAATTGGGGGGGTAGTGAGGATCATAGGAAAATTGCTTGGATAAATTGGGAGACTATTTGTACTCCAAAGTATGTCGGAGGTTTGGGGGTTTGGTGGATAGAGGCTTTTAATTTAGCATTGCTAGGAAAGTGGTGTTGGAGGATGGTGACTGATAGGAAGGGATTGTGGTATCGAGTTCTCAAAGCTCGGTATGGCGAGGTTGGAGGGCGGTTGCAAGAGGGGGGGAGGAATACTTCGTCTTGGTGGCGGACGTTGGCTAGGGTGCGGGAGGGTGTTGGAGAGGGTGTCGGGAGGTGGTTTGATGAGAACACTCGGAGGGTTCTTGGTGACGGTAAAGATGCTTTGTTCTGGTATGATACGTGGGTGGGGGAACTGCCACTGAGAGTCAGGTACCCCCGCCTTTTCGATTTGGCGGTCCTCAAGGAGTGTACGGTGGAAGAGATGTTGAGGTTACGGTGGGGGGAAGGGGGAGAGGCGCGGGTGTGGCGCCGTCGTTTGTTGGCGTGGGAGGAGGAGAGCGTGAGGGAGTGCTCTGTTTTACTTCACAACATTGTTTTGCAGGACGAAGTTAATGATACTTGGCGATGGCTTCTGGACATCTTTGGTGGATATACGGTTAAGGGAGCCTACACATTTATCACTACCACAGGCAAGCCGTTGAACAGAAGCCCGGTTATAGACGTGTGGCATAAGCAGATTCCCTCCAAAGTGTCCGTGTTTGCATGGCGTCTCTTTCAGAAACGGTTACCTACTAAAGACAATTTGCTGCACAAGCATGTGATCCAACCAGAAAATGCGGTTTGTGCCTCAGGTTGTGGTCAACAGGAAACGACAAATCATTTGTTTTTGGATTGCACTATTTTCAGTTCTCTTTGGTATCAGGTGTGACATTGGTTGGGCATATCTTCGTTGATGCCTCGTGATATTAATCATTATTATTTACAGTTTAAAAATATGGCAGGGTTGCCTATCGTAACTCACTCATTTCTCCGTATTATTTGGTTTGTTTCTGCTTGGGTGTTATGGAAGGAGAGAAATACTTGTATCTTTCAAAATGTGGTTTTCTCTCCCGACGGCATGCTTGATAAGGTGAAGCTTTATTCATTTCTTTGGCTGAAAGCAGGACGGGCGAATTTTAATTACAGTTATTACGACTGGTGGCAAAATCCAATCCCTTGTATGGGTCATCATCTGTAATTTTCTCTTGTCGGTTTTGGTTGGTGCTTTTTTTTAGCACCTTTGCCGTGTAAATACTTTGGGGCGGTTCTCCCTTTGCACATCTTGTGCGGAATGATTCATCGTTGTTTATAATATATCATTTTAGTTTGTTCAAAAAAATATCTTTTTATTTTATCGCAATCAACAATGTATAACCATTACTGGCCAAGTTTTTTATAAATCTGTTAATTTTAATAGTTCCATTATTCAATGTCTTTTCTATTAACTTTATATATATTTTATTAGTTTCATTTATATTTATTATAAATTATAACTATATATCAATTTATAACTTTTCTCAAACAACATGTGTACGCACGGGTATGTTACTAGTAATGATGATAAATCATAAAATAATGATCTACTCTTTAGTTTAACAATCTTTATTAAGCCCTTTTAGAAAACGTGATTAGTCCATTTACACTAAGACAGAACTCATTTTATAATAAAACTCATTTTTATTTATTATAAAAAATGGTAAATTGTCATGTCATTATTTTTACGTTATTATAAAAATCATACATGGAACAAATGTGTGTAACTAAAGAATCACTTATAATATTCTATCCAAAAAAAAAAGAATCACTTATAATAAGTTTTTTTTTAATATATCAGACATTAAAAGGATATAAACTATTATTACATAAACTTATTTAATATATTAGACATAAACTTTATTTAATTTCCTCAAAAAAAACTTTATTTAATATTTTTTTTAATATATTAGACATAAACTTATTTCTTTTTTGTACACTTTATTGTTTTCATGTTTTGTCCTCTAAATGATCCACTAAAAAGTGTCGTTGGATCAAACTATTATTACATAGATCAAATATTTGTCACTAATTAATTAGTGAAATTTTTATATCTTCTAAAAGAAATGAGAATAATATAATTTACTAATTATAATTTATTATAAAAACCATGTATGAGACAAATATTTGTGACTAAAGAATTAATTAAAATAAATCAAACAATTTGACCCAAGTGGTTAATAAGATCCATCAAAGGATAAATTATTGAAAAAGAACTTTGAGATGAATTCCTAAGTGGAACAATTTTTCATCATACCTCTCTGCCGAACTCTCGATTATCAGAGCCCCATTTTCTCTAAGAACTAGAGGGGTCACAGAAAAAAAATTTAGTGCTTTTTTAATACATCGACATTCAATTAGAACATTCATAATATACAATCACTACAAGAAAATTGCCATATAACAACGGTCACTTTTAACAACTGCAGAAAAAAGAGTTGCTATAGATAAAATTTAGCAACTGATGTTCCAATACCCTGTTGCTATAGGTTAAGAATGAAAAAGCGCCACTCAAAACCTTTATAAACCAATAGACAAAATCATTTT
>Ga0228710_1004095_pt1 | contig 23012 bp, 12 predicted proteins | sample MedpolnodulmetaG_FD_177995 | JGI IMG/M metagenome (GOLD analysis project Ga0228710, IMG submission 177995) | Root nodule microbial communities from Medicago polymorpha collected in Santa Monica, California, United States - pink nodules | ecosystem: Host-associated > Plants > Roots > Nodule...
CTGACTCACACTAACAAGGTTTTTAGTTATGGAAGGGACATGCAATAAGTTATGGAGGGTGAGAGTAATATTAGGATGATAGTTTGAGGGAAAACTCATAGTACCAATAGAGTTTATGGGTAAACCTTGACCATTACCAATGTAGACTTGATCATAACCTGAAAGTGATGCAACATCCATCAAATTATTTGCATCTGGTGTGACATGGTGAGTAGCTCCAGATTCAGGGTACCAATTTTGAGGAAAAGAGTTGGAACTGGTTGATTCATTGCTAGTGATAAAAGCTTGAGGAGTTTGAGGCCTGTGATTTCCAAACTAAGGTGGGAAAGATGGTCTAGAGGAGAAACCAGAAGGTTGCTTTTGAGCAGAGCCCTGCATCCATACATTTGGTGGTGTCCCATAGTTACTTTGAGCACCATAATTTCCATAGTTACTGGGACCACCATAGCCTTCAAAATTGGGAGGAACAACAAGTCTGAAGTGGCAAATGCTTGCATCATGACCAGTCTTATAGCAAATCTGACACTGTAGGTATCCTCTGCCAGTGCCACGTCCACCACGTCCTCTAAAACGACCTCTGAAATTTCCTCTGCCTCTGTTTTGACCAAATCTACCGCCAAAATTAGGATTATATTACTGATAAGGATTGTTTCCAGGTGGATTTCCAGAGAAATTAGGGTTCTGGTTCTGATCAGAATAGGTACCAAATTGGTTCTGATTGGAACCATTCTTGTCATCTGGATTAGAGGACTGAGTCAAATTGACTGATGCAGGATCATAAATTAAGGCTTTCTTGAACTTCTCATTTCTTGTTTCAAGAGTCAGAAGCTGAGATCCAAGCTCGTCCAAGGAAATCAACACATCATGACTATTTACACTAACAACAACAGGATTGAATTCTTCTGGTAAGGCCTCAAGAACAAGTTCAATCAAATCACGGTGAGAAACAAGATCACCAATGGACATGAGAGACTCAGAGATAGTGCGAATACGAGCAATAAACTCAGTAATAGTACGCGAACCTTTAGAAATGTTGCGCAATTCAGAACGAAGCTGTCTGGATCTGGTTTTCATCTGCGTAGAGCAGTAAAGATGAACTTCTTCCCAAACCTGCCATGCGTGATGGAGACGAACAAAGCGCGAGAGTAGCGACGATGAAATTGTAGAAAGGATCCATGTACAGAGAAGAGAATCTTGCTCTTCCCACTCAGTATACGCCGGATTCTCCGTACCGGCTTCGCGAGCGGCGTCGGTGAGATACACCGGTGGAACTTGCGGTGAAACAACATGCTTTACCATCTTCGTTCCGCGCAAAACTCCTTCAACTTGTTGTTTCCATTGAAGATAGTTCGAATCGTCGAGTTGAACCGAGATGCGTTGTTTGAACGTTTTGGAAGCAGCAGCAGTTACGCATTGCGCTTCGTTGGGAGAAGGCGTAGGAGAAGAAGATGAGGGAGCCATGCCTCTGGATCGGAAAAAGGAGCTCTATGATACCATGTTAGAAGTTCAGGGACTCCATTGATAGAGCTTGAGGTTGTTAGAGGAGAGAGAAAAGAGAGAAGAGAGAGAAAAGGTTTTTGTGACTAACTTTGTATTATCTGTGTTGTTTTGATTATACTGAAGAGTCTAGTATATATAGTGGCTTACACTGAAAATGCCAGCTGTACATACTTAGCTCAAAGCTTAAACTAAGACTACTAATACAATTTAAGTAATGCTTTAGGTAATGCTAAGCTAATCTTTTAAGCTAACAGCTCTATATCTCTAATAAAGCCAAAAAAATATGTTGTTGGAATATGCAAATTCCATGTTAGTGATCTCTAAGCAGTCAAATAGGATTTTGTCTCTCACTCACTATTGTCTTAGAAATTCTATTCGACTGTGCAAGTAGTCATTGGTCGGCAATATATATAATTTCTTTAATCTTAGTCGGATGCATGTCCTATCTTCTAAAAACTAGATATACAGTTCTAAAATAAAATAGGATTAAAGAATCAAAGTTTCCTAATAAGTTTTCTAAGTGTTGTAACAAGTTTGTTAATTTGGAAGAAGAAGAATTAGAGAGAAAAGAGAATAGCACAAATTGAAAGAATCAAAGTTTATTCAATTACTTAGTTGTGAGTTACAACATGTGACTTGCTTATATAGCAAGTATCTCAATTAACTACACTTAACAACTTTGTTACTTGCATTTCAAGTAACAGTTAGAAAACTAACCATACTAATAGTTAACTAACTCTAACAGTTAACTAACCACTTTTTAACCAACATTGAATTGCTCTATAACACACCACCTAATTCATGTTGGATAAAGCCCTCATATCTATCATGCTTTTCAACTCAACAAATCTGCTTCTCTTCAATGGCTTGCTGAGTATGTCAGCTAATTGCAACTCTGTCTTGCAATATTTCAGCTCCAACCTTCATGTATTTCTCACGCAGGAAATTGAATTTTCTTTTTATGTGCTTGCTCCTACCATGTGCTACTGAATGTTTGGCAAGGTTGATAGCAGACACATTATCAACTAGCAGTTCCATGCTTTCTTCAGTGCCAAGTTTCAATTCACCTACAAGCATTTGAAGCTATATGCCTTGACAATCAGCAAGTGATGTTGTAACATATTAAGCTTCATATTCAGTTTCAGCTTCAATCTATGTTGTTATGATATTCTTAAATTTAAAAATATATTAATCATAAGCATTAAATTACCATTCTCCAAAAAATTATTCTTTCAAAAAATGTAAAAATATTCTATGTTTTTCTATATATTCCCCCCCCCCCCCCCAAAAAAAAAAAAAAAAACTCCCTTTCCCTCCCCTCCAAAGCCTCGAACAAAGCCTAAGAGGATCAGTAGTTTTCATCCCTTATCTTTTTCGCACGTTGGATCTAATCTACATGGCACTCACCGTCCCCCTGAAAGCTTCTTGCTCATCGTCCCTTCTCCAAGTGATGTCGAGTCTACACGCCTCGTATTGGGCATGCGCTAAAAAATCCAATAAATAGTTCCTCCATTCTCACAAAATGTTGTTTTGTGATATAGTACTGCAAAGTTGCATAATCCATGCATTGCAAAATATTGATGTTAACACCCAGACAATGATAGACCAAATAATACTTATTAATTAATTATTCTACATTGGTGATAAAAATGGGGTAATCTGTATCCTAAGGTCTAGACTCGACAAATATATTGTTTTAGACCTCAGGATGCAGATTATCCAATCCTCACCCAATAGCTCTTTATGAAAGCAATGGACTAATAAAGGTTATTGAAATGATAATGTCTAGTTTTCTTAATTGGTAATAAAGAAGAGGTAATCAGCATCCCGAGGAGTAGATACAACAAATATATACCCCCTTTTGTCTCAATTATAACAGATTTTTTATTTTTTAATTCATTCAATAAATAATGTATGTGGTAAATACATCATTTTTTGAATTAACATAAAAAATAAAAAAATTGCTTATAATTAAAACTGGAGAGAGTATACTAATCTACACCTCAGGATGCAGATTACCAATTCTTGAACCAATACCCAATAAATATTTATTGAGGCAATGTTTTTTTTTTCTTCTTATTATTTTTTTTTTAAGAAGATTTTTCTTCTCATTGAGCCAATGGGTGTTAAATAATGGAACATGTGTGTAAATGATTGTAGGAGGTTGATAATCATTAGCATAATGGTAGAAACTTATATATAGTGGTTTGCAAAGTATATGTCAATTTCAGTGCTCAAGTGTTGTGGTACAATTTTTGCATGCATGTGTAGAATAATCGAGATTATGGTCCCAAAATGATGATCGTAAAATGAAATAGGAATGTTATGCTCTATAATATGCCTTTTGAGAGCCACCCCATGTCTTCAGATACAAATGTTTGATTAATCCTTGAATATGTGTGTTACTTCACCCGCACACATGTTCTTAACCTGGTGAGTGTTTGAGCTATTTGTGTTTTGAGCAAGGGTGTTTAAGAATTTAAATGTTCATTAAATTGTTTATCCAAATGCAACTCAATAATTATTATATAAAAGGTATATTATATTTTTAATATCATTTTAATGATAATCTACTCTTTGAAAATAAGTACGAAATTTAGGCCCCAACAAAAAGAATTAGGGCCCTAAAAAATTAGTTAAATTCTAAAAGAAGGTGGTTGTCAGTAAGTTCTTGTCGACTCGTTTATAATTTATTGTGATGTTGTAAAGGGAGTTTAAATTTGTAGCCTTCCACCATCTCAAACCCTTCTGTCAAAAAAAAAGTTGATAACCATTTCACCTATAGAGATAGATATGATAGAATATATTATTACAGACACGATTATTAGTGATTTGCATCTAAAAATGCTTGTAGGAATTGTTTTGTATGAACGTTTGAATATTAAATAAAAACTCAGTGTTTTTTTATATGAACTTTGATGTTTTTGTTAGATAATTTCTTCCCGTAGTAAAAACTATCCTATTCAAGAAAATCATTTTCGCAATTTGAAAATTCAAATTGTAGGTTTGCCCTAGGTCACCAAATTCCAAGATACGGGCATGCGTCCAACACACAATTGTGGAGTATTTTATATGATATCGAATATAATGTATCAGGTATTTTCTACAATGTCATTTTTCATTATGTTCTTACTTTTTTTTCTTTCTCTCTCTATTATTTTTGACCGACAAAAAAAAATTGTTCTAAAATTTGTTACAAAATAGATGTACAAATATCATTACTCTTTCAAAAATAACTAGTATTTTCAAGATGCATCAACCATAACAACTGTAATCATTAGCCGACACGAAATTCACATTCAATTTTGCCTGAATATAGATTATTGAAAGAGGAAGATGTGGCAAATGTTGAATCATATAGACCATCACTTGTCGAGCTTGAACATTCCTATAATTCAAAAGAGAAGCATCAACCTTTTTCTTTCATTGTTGGTCGAAATAAGCATCAACCTAAATGCCACAACAAATAAGATGAGCTAGCTTCCTACAAATACTTCCATCTAATCCCCCAAGAATAGATACCAATTTCAAGAGATGTCATGCAACATTGCATGATCGGTCCAACAAATCAATAGGATCAAAACATTTTATTTTTAAAAGGCAAGATTTGTTATGAAAAAACTCTAAACTAAGAAGAAGGTTTACGTATTAGATTAAAAAATAAAACCAACAGACACCTTTTTTCCATCCTAGTTTTCACACTTGGTTCATTTTTTCTTTGCTAGTTTTATTTTGTTCATTTTTTCTTCTTCTTATAATTGAGTTGAAATTTCGAATTATTAATGTGTGTTTGTATGTATGTATAATTTTAATATGAGGTGAACTTGTATGAGTTTAAAAGTCAATTTCACATATGTAAAATGAATTTACTTTCTGAGATTTGACAATTTTCTTGCAGCCCCTTCGGCTGGCCGTGCTGCAACACTAATTTTTCAATTTATACCTCATTATCGAAAACACGGTTTATGTAGTGTATTTTGATGAGTAAACCATCAAATTAGTCCTTGTATTTGTACATCACTCTTAAATTAGCCCATGACTTTATTAATATTTCAAACTAGTCATTGTCTCTGTCAAAAATTTCTCAATTTGATCTTTTATCATGTGACAAAAACATAAAGACAAGGACCTAATTGAGAAACTTTTTGCAAAGGTAGGGACTAATTTGAAATATTAATTGAGTTGGGGAATAATTTGATAATGACTTACAAAGACATGAATAAATTTTGTGGTTTACTCGTATTTTGACATATTTGAGCAATATAGAATAGCTGATTGAAAAATTATATGAATATAATTTGATAATAACTTACAAAGACATGAACAAATTTAATGATTTACTCGTATTTTGACAGATTTGAGCAATATAGCGGGGCAGATTGAGATATTATCTAATTTTTGATGTTATTGCATCTATTGCTTAGTCTATTTATTTTCCGGACCATATGTTACACTGAATAGGGCCACATAAGAGCATTATTCTCAAGTTCAATTGTAAGATATATGATCTTTACTTGTTTAGGAGAATCCTATAATATAGTGTGAGCATAAAGCATTGGTTTGTTACCAGAATTAATATAGGACCATTTTTGTGCCAATTACTAGTTAGCCAAATAAAGCAAATTCCCGAATCTACGACCATGTCTTGACTAGATTTGGATCACAGTTAACCTATCGTGAGGAATGCAAATTCTATTGCATGGGGGTATTGAAAGAGACTTTCTCCAATGTTGTAAGCTATGTTGAAGAAAATCTAAAATATTATCCTTTTTCAATTTTATAGAGGGTGAATTACTTTCATAATTAAAATGTATTTTTAATTAGAGTTTTTGTTACTAAAGCTAATGTACTACATTTTTATCCAAGTCTAGCAGCTCACATTCATTATCTAATCTCTCCCAAACTCTTACGATGTAGCATTTTATCTATCACTATTTAACTATTTCTCTTTCCGTCCTAAATATTGTATAAAATATGACTCATTCAATTTTAATACAATATTAATTATTATTTTTCAATTGAACCCTCTAATTAATATTATAACATTACTCTCAAGTAAATATATTTCACTTTGCATTTGCGATAACATTGAATACACAATACTTCATTCAATCTCGAATGTAAGCACTCAAAAATAATATTTAGTGGTCTCAAATATAAATAAAACTTAAAAAAAAATTACAAAATTACTTCATGAATCTTTATCTTATTTATGTGTAACATTTGAGTTTTTTGTCTTTTCTTTTCAATTCAAGTCATTTATGTTTAAAAAAGTAATGCTATGAACAATCTCTCAAACACTCTTTTTTTGACATTTGCTTATTTATTAGGCCACGTGAAACTTTTTGCAACCCTTGTCATTGAGTAACCGGCTAAGCCATTGCCTTGAACAATGTTCTCTCTTTTCTACCATTCGAAAGGTTTTTGTTGTGAATTCGATGAAAAATCACACCAATAACAAACTTGACGTGTGGAGTAAGTGATAATCAAGCAACCAAAACAAAGTGTATGGAACAATGATAAACACAAGCCAAAAGTAGAAAACAACGAGAGAAAGAAAAGAGCGAACACAAAAGAATCTGTTTACCCAGTTTGGTCCAAATTGACCTAGTCTGGGGGAGAGAGTAGCCCTCTGTTTCACTATAATGATGAGTAACTTTACACAAGAGATATCAATATGTTACAAGAATAAGTATCCCGCCTAATTCTACCCAAAACCCCAATCTCTTCCCGTGACCAAAAGACTCAATCCTAATAGTGTTTCCCAAGGTGAATCAACCCTCAAACCCAAGTGTTTGTTGCCAAGAGACAAACTCTATACAAACCCTAGTTTTCTTGTTGCCTTTCTAAACCCTTGTTTCAGCTTCCTCTATCTCAAGGTTTACTCTGATACAAAGTCTATATTTATAGTAAAAGTATCTCCTATAAAATTGGAACAAATCTAGCCCAAAAATACGTTTCTGAAATATGCTAATGCGAAAATTCGGACCCTGAATTCCTCCGTTCGGGCGCCGACTTTTCACGCGTGTCAGGCTGAAAAAACCAGTGTCAGTTCGGGCCCCAGACAACACCATTCGGGCCCCGAATTGGCAGTTTCCAGAAACCTCAGTTTCTCCAATTTTGAGTCACTTTCACAACAGTTTTCTCACCCAATATCTTGTTCCCATTGTTTTTTGTGTTTCTTCGACCAACCTCGTGCCACCCCCACCAAATTTGTGATTCGCATCTACAGTCCTCACATGTTTAAGGTCATCTTCTTCGCTAGATCTAAAAATGTACACTCCCGACAAGTAAGAGTTTGCCTCCAACTAAAGAAGGTTGCTTCTCTGGGTTTTTTGTTTTGCAGAATAGGGGTTGGTGAATGGTGATGATGATGATGATTATGTTCATCACTTTTCTAGGTTTTATTTTTTGTAATTAAAAAAATATGATTATCATATGGTGTTTGACAACTCAGTGTTTTGTGAATAAAAAATGATAAAAATGATTTATATGTGCATGTTTTGAAAGATGTAGGACTTGATTGAGAAGAAAAAGATAAATGACTCAAATGCTACAAATAAATAAGATAAATGACTTCTTGAGTAATTTTACCTAAGTGAAAAATCATCAAACAAAAATGTTGAACCAACGTCTAGACTATTAGTATTCTTAGAACAAGTTTCCATGAAAGAAATTTTAGAACTATCTTTTTATTACTGTAATAATAATATATATTGTCATTAACCTAGTGACCAACACACACTCAAATGTCTCCAAACAAAAAACTCAAATAAACACACAAGGATGGGGATAACATGGTGAATTGAGATTTCACATAAAATATCCTCATATCCAAACTACTAAATTATAATAATGGAGACTAATATAATATCAAATGGGAATAACAACTTGAAACGAATTGGTACACCTATCAAATTTGTCATCAATATGCTAAGTTATCATTAGTGTGTACATGAATTCACTCCAAGGGCTCCTTTAACGAGTAACTATTTAGCAATGTTGTGTTTATGGCTTATCCATCATCTCCTATGTAGTAACAATTCTAAAGGGATCTCAGTTAGCAAACATCTTAATCAACTTGCTTCATATTAGAATATTTTGGTGTTATCATCTCAGACTTCATAGTGTAATGAGCCAATATTGTTTGTTTCTTAGATTTCTAAGAAACAACTCCTCCAACGACACTGAATATATAGCCACTGATCGTTTTGGAATCTTATGATAAGATGTTCAAATATGTAGCCTAGGGAAACTGATTGTTCAAATATGCATCACTGATGATGCAGTATTCTCATGCATGAAATTTTACAATTTTACAAACCTGCGATTTTTCCCCTTAACTTATGCTATTTTATATGCATGTAAATGAGTTTATATGCATATATTTGATATTTATGAATATGAATTTTGTGTAGAATCTCGACTTTAACTACCTTGTTCCCATGCGTTCTAAAGATCTTACTCAATAGGGGACTTTATGGACTTTGACAAATGAACCTATATAAGAAACCAATGATTTATCTTTCTCAACATGCTCATGGTTTCCATGGTGAGTTTCATGATTGATTCTCTTGCAAGTTTCACAGGGTTGGTCAGTTTAGTTAGAGAAATTAGTCTGATTGTTGCATAAGTACAGCTAAGTGCTACTTTGTCTAAGAATAAAATGAACAAAGAATGCAAGATATGGCCTACCGAACTATTCAGCTTGTCTAAAAATTATTGAAATTGAAATGATTAATTGTTAATTAGTTAACAATCATGTCCAAGAACAAAAATAACCTAAAACATTCTGCCTTGTGAAACCCAATAGAATGGCCAAAAGAACTAGTTACTGAAATGAATTGTAACATCTATCAATGCAGTGACAATGAATAAATCTCTAAGGTAACTGAGAGACATCCCTATAAACCATAAATCAAGAAATTTGAAAAAAGATATATGAATTTAGTCACAGTTCAACCTTGACCAAAATGCAGTTTAGACAAAAGTGTAAACCATAATGTTTTGGAAAAGTTTTCTAGAATGTTCATAAAACTTCACCCTCGTAAAGATCAATATTTCAATGCCTCATTTTTCTTCCTAGGTTCTAATGTTTTATAAAGGCACAAAAGAAACTTGGTTAGTAAATAGTATATCACTCCAATCAAAATAAAAGTACATACAAGTTCTAATTATATTGAAAAATATCTTCATCCTACAAAGTCATGAAACATTTGCCCACCAATTACATCTCTTCCAAAATGCCTATTTTGTGATTCAAAACCACTCATAACATAATTACCTTCATTATTGGTTTCAAGGCCAAGACCAAATCGTTGAGCTGCACTTAATGGAAATGGTTCAGCTAAACCAATCCCATGATTTTGATAAAGTCCTAGTGTCAATGACACATTACTATTATTATTATTACTATGATTGCTATTATTGCTTCCACTACCAACAATGTTCATTCCAACACCTACATGTTGAAAAGGTAGACTCATTTGTTGTTGATGTTGTCCTTGACTCCTAATTGGTATGTTAGGAATTTCATTTACGGCACGCTTGTAAGTGGCGTCATGAAACTTATCTGTCGATGGAGATGGATTCTCGGAAACTAGAGAAGTATCTGAAGGCAAATGATGATGATCACTTGATTTGTTCCTACAATTTTCTTCCTTTTGTTGTGAATCTTTTGGAGTTTGCCTTGTTTCTAGCATGTGAATTTCTTCCACCATTGGTTTCCAAAGCCTTACTCTTGCATTTATGAACCAATTTGACACCTGATACACAAGATAGATATTGTTATATTGGTAGGATTATAAACTCAATGGCTAATAAGTATGAAATTAATGATTTAGAGTATGGATCGTTTATTATCGAGATAAAGCTTACCTGGCTACGCGATAGACCGGTTTGTTTGGCCAACATTATTTTGTCTGTATCAGTAGGATAGCTGCACAAGGAACAAAAAATAAGCAATCAAAATGCCACAAATGTAAAAGCTTTTGAAGTCACCACCACAGTCATTGCGATTGCAATTGCATTACATCTATCAAGGATCTTAAAGCAACATAACCGTGATCCTGACTAAAATATAAAACGAGTAAACAATCATTCAAGTCCTTGAATGTGTCGAGCATTGTCACTATAGTTCTTGAATATAACAAGATTACAAAAACACTCGAGAATGTGTATTTCGTTAATGACTTTGATATTCAAATGTGCCTTTCGCTAGTTAGATCTGTCCTCGAATATCCATTTTGTTAGTCAATTTAGTACACGAAATTACTAACAAAAAATATAATTCAGGGATGTGTTTGTAATTTTAATACATTCAGGGTCTATTGTGACACCCGTCGTACACATTCAAGAACTAAAATAACGATTTGACAATATAAAACCTAGCACAAATGTCTCAAATTTTGGGAATGGAGGAAACAGCATCATGCCTTTATTGGTATATCAAATTCAACCAAGGCATTGCTTAATCGAAATAAACGAAACATAGAATGGCACTTACGGATGCAGAAAGTGTTCAAAGAGCCAAGCTCTAAGAACAGTCACAGCACGCTCGGGGAGTCCTCTTTGAGGTCGCCATACAGGTTGTTGCTGCTCAAGATAACCTGACCTATGGCTGTAAGGTCCTCCTCTTTCACTATTGCCAAATCTAGGAGATTCTTCCTTCCGATTGCTTGTGTGAAAATGAGCCTTATTATTGAACTGAAGTTGGTCAGTAATTGCCTTCTTCAAGCATCTAAAATGTTTGGACATAGCTTTTATCGCCAAACTTGCATAAGGAGCTGCATTGTTGAGGCCGGAAACATACTCAAATGATGTTACGACCGATTGCATCTGTTGGTAGTATTGCCTGTACCGCTTGTAAACCTGTCGAGTAAAAATATACAACAAATATCACAATCATGATTAAATATCAACACTAGATTATTTAGACACAGCACTCGTATGAAGCACCGACACAAACACAGAACATAGTTTGTTTCATAGGGGTAGAGAAAACACATATATGAAACAGCCAAAGGATTAGATTATAGAAAACAAGCAAAGCACATTAGATTGCATAGTCATTTCTTGGTCAAAAAATAGAAAATTAATACATACTATTTTACAGTTATAGATTTATAAATTTATGTTAGCAGTCATGACTTGCACCATTTTAATTCTTGAACAAGGATTTGTCGCAATTCCTTCACAAGTGAATGATGTGAATGTGATTCATAATTTAGGACAAAATTCTTTGAAACAAACGTTTTCCTTGAAGAGGTTATATAATTAGGGTTTTGTTAGGAATCCATCGGTAGAAACTTGTATTGGAAATACAAATTTTTACTTTTATCTTAGCAATAATTACACGACTTTTTTATGCAAACTTACTTATTTTAGTACTTTAACTAATGCCTTGGGGCACTCATCAACATTCTCCATATTATTAATAGTTAGCTTAACACTTTAAGCTTAGTTAGTTTCAATTAAAACTCACATTTTTTTTTTGAAAGACTTAAAACTCACATTTAAAGCTTCTATGTTACTTTCTTATATTTATTTCATTAAAAAAAATTAACACAAGTTTCACACGAGGCTTTTAGGCTAAAATGGAACTTTTCCTTTTGGTTTTAAATGAGAGATTCATTGAATAAAGTATTGATGTCATGTTAATTAACTAGTTGTACTTAGAAGACAACCTTCTTCAGTACATTTCTACAAAAATAATTAGATTCTGAAATATGGGTTTGAAAAGATAGGTTCCAACCGAAGAAAAAGCACATGCACTATAATATGGTACATGTAAATACCTTGCCAATATCAATGTTCTCACATTTTTTCCCTAAGCATTTTGATAGTTTATTAATAATATACACATTTTTTCCCATTAAGATCAATGTATAAAAGTTAAAATTTAATTACAACCCATTTCTTTTTCTAGATAAACTCCACAAAACATGCATAATGTTCATTTCAAGCTACATTTTATCACGATTATAGTCATATTGAAAATAGTACATATAAATATCTAATATCACAATAGAGAATGTAACATCCACCAATTAAATATCTACCACAAGATTATTATGATTCTATTTTCTTTTTTCTTCTTTTTTTGATGAATCTTCTATGTACTTTCTTGTTACACTGACTCCTTCTTGTCCCAAATATAAGAAAGGGTATTGCTCACATGTACACCCTCGCATCACAACTATAAGCAAAAATTCACTTTTAAGATTTGTTCAATAAATGATGTATGTGGTCTATATATAGACTACATACATCATTTATTGAATGAACATAAAAAATAAATTTTTGTTAATACTTGTGACTAGAGGGTGTACCTTTGAGGATATTTAGAATACATAATTGGTCTATAAATTGAATACATAATTGTATATTTAGACCATTAACAAATTGGCCTATAAATTAACAATAAAACATCAAAACCAATGAAGTTATTTATTGTTCTAACTTTTTGAATGTTTAAACCAATATACTTCAAATTAGGGTAAAAATGTTATTTAAGCAATAATTTCATCTTACCGGTTGCAACTTTTCCTTATAAATAGACCCAAAAATTCACTTAAAATTAGGGCATGAGGTGTATACCAATAATTTAAGGGATAAATAGTGTGAAATATTCAATCATATCATGAATTTGAATGACATGTCAAATAATACCAAACAAGTAAAGCCAATCTACATAAGGCCAATCACCTTATTTATTATCATCTAAAAATATAAGTTTCTTTAACTTTTAAAATCACAATAATCATATCACTACAGGCTTTTTTGAAGTATAAATCTTTTCCAATGGATTCCTTCAATATAGTATAACTTTAAGCAAATCATCCCTACAAATTGGGTGACATAGTCACTTAAAAGAAATCTATGGTTGGCATGCACTTTACAATACCAATCTCCATGCATATATTCCTTCCCATTAACTTTTCTTAAAAAGCCAATTGAGCTCACCGAGGCCATCCATCACAATATAATGCAAGAATCTTAATGTAAATAGAATAAAGATCATCCATAAAACTAAGCTATTAACCTATTAATTAGAAATTAAGATATAACCTTAATGCACACAAATTAAGATATCATCCATGAAACAAAGCTATACTAGTTTCATGCAACCAATCAAACCTTATGTTACTTTTTAAAAGAACAATTAATAATAAACTATACATTAATAATAATATAATAACATAAGCACTAAACATTAAGAACAACAGCACCCAAATTGAGAGTATTTAGAATAAGTCATGAATCAATAAAGATTTAGAAATGTCCAAAAAAAAAAATGGAAATTAAGATATAATTAAGTATATTAATCTAAGAGACTAAAACAGTAAATCCATCCACAAAATGACAAAAATAATAAACAGCAAACATCAACTCAACCGACAAAAGAAAAAAAAAACTGTGCATCAAAATGAAAATTTTCACATGACAATAACAAAAATCATCAAGAGAAATAAAAACAAAAATTAAATAAAAAAAATTCAATGACAAACCTCATCAAGCATAGTCAACAATCTTGATTTATTGCGACCATCACCAAATGGATCTTCTTCACTCAATCTTTCCAAAGGAGATTCCATCATCAAAGAAGAATCAGCAACAACAACAACCTTCTCACCACAAATACCAAGATTTCCAACATCACACATCTCTTCCAACAATTCTTGAGCTGGTTTCAAAAACCTAGAATCCTTCAAAACAGAAGCATATCCAGTAAATGGAACTGAACCACCACTTCCTCCTCCTCCTTCAACCAACCCTTGAATCACACCTCCACCACCATAAATCATAGATCCATATCTTTGTAGATTCAACTCTAAAGGTAAATTACTACTAACACTTTTATTTGATGAAAGTGACAAAGACAAAGGTTCATGATTATTCAACATCATAGTACTAGTACTACTATGTTGTTCATCAAATTGTCTAAGATTTTGAATGTTTTGTGGTTGATAAAGAAAAGGGTTATTATTATTTCCTTGATTGTTGTTATTCAAAGTCTCAAAATAAGGATGATGAGAAACTGAACAAGAGTTGTTAGAAGAAGAAATATTCATATTCATGACCCTTTTTCCTTGATCTTCTCTTGAAAAACGCATCATCAAATTAGAACACTCTAAATCCTTGATAGAATTAGAAGAAGAACATGAATTATGTTTCAAACCTTGTTGGTTAGTAAAATTAGTAATGAAAGAAGAAGAATCATAGAAAGGAAGTAAAGGTTCATGAGGTTGTTGATTTTGAGCCACAACAACTCTAAGCTTATCTCTTCTACTTTGTTGTGGGACATGGTAACCTTCAAAACCCTCGTCACTAGCCATAGAAAAAATATATTAAAACTTCATTCAAATACTAAAAAACCCAACAAATTTTTTTAATGACCCAAATGAAAAATAATACTAAAATATGAAAACTTTTTATAGATGAAGTGAAGCTGGATTGAAGTGATGGAAGTGACAAAAAAAAGAAAGAAAGAAGGTATAATAATTAATGATGATGTTAAGTTTATTATTATGATGACAGAAAAAAATTTGATACGTCAAAGTGATTGAGAATTTGATGATGCACACAAAAACACACACACAAAACACACGAGAGTCTGAACAAAGAGTTCAGATTGTTGTTTCTTTGGAACAAAGAAACAAAACAAAGTGTGAACTATGAAAGGATGAAACTCATGTTGCTAGTGTGAAAGTATAGACATAGTAGGGTTTCTAGTGACCGGATAGTTACTGGTTATAGCCGGTGATATCTTTGTTCTGTGTGTTTTGCAGATATTTTTGGAATGGGGCATGTATTCCCATCATGTTCAGCTTTTATACTGTCAAAAATAGATTTTATTTTTAATTTTTATATGCTTTCATGATGATTATTAATATTATAGATGTTTTTCAAGTAATTAAAGATTGAAATTCTTTTAAGAATACTTTTTGGTGTGTAAGTGAATGAAAAAATGTACTAAAAGAAAAAGACAAAGGAGAATATAATTTCTCATCATGCAAATTGCAAAGCTGGTTTTTCTTGGTTTTGTCGTTTTGTCAACTCTCTTGCTTTATCAGTTTTTTAATAATAATTAATTTTGAAAATATTAGAAAGTAGCAAAGTTTATTATATAATAATTTAATTTAAAAAATATTAATAAATGTTCTTTGAACATTGTTTAAAAAGTAAAAAAAGAAACTTTTAAATAAATAATTGTGGTATTTGTCTTATATTTCTAAGATATAATTTCTTTACGTGAATTTCTTAAACAATATTTTTAGAACACTTATTAGAATGATCCATCAATTTTATATATATGTTTTGTATAAAATTAATTAATTTTATAGATGTTCTCCATAACATCTAATCATGTTCTTTAAAAGAAACATCTAAGTAGATATTTGTGTGAATATTTTAAAAATTAACATAAAATGACATTATAGTTTAATTTGATTGAATGAGTGTATAGACACAACTTTATAAAAGAAAATAAAAATATATGTGGTCACAGTTGCAACAACTAATTTCTTTTAACAACAAAATTTATTAGATAATGAGAGAAGTATGTTAACCCACAGTTCATAAAAAGTACAAAGGGTATTCGCCTCAGAAAAAATACAAACATCCAACAATAAGAACTAAGACAAAATAGAGAGTTCAAAAATCATTCATAATACAATCAAGCACCCTTAATTTTCTAGCAATAAATCATTTTCTAACAGGTAACTTTAATAGCTTTTACAATCTTCTCCTACTCCCAAGTTTTAGAAGAAAAAATATCCTCATTCAATGTTTTCCCATCGGATGAGATAAACTACATGACTCTGATTATTCCCTAAAGTAATGTAATTGTTAAAGAAATCTCGAATTTTATTTAAAGAATTTATCTAGGTTACTTTGGTATTAGATGAGGTTACCACTTCCCACCCCCACAAGGTTCCGAGAATGCTTTTCATTTACTGTCACCGTCCTGCAATAGATGATTCATTTAAAAATGTGTAATTTTGATCTAATTTACTTTGACCATATTTTTCTACTAATATACAAAGATAAATAATATCATATAAGATGTCGTTAGATTTGTCTCGATGAGTATTTTTAAAATATCAAATTTTCATAATTTTTCTAGTATTTTATTCAAGATATTTAAGCTCAAAATTATGCATTGACATGCTAATAAGATCAATTGTGTCAAGTATTAAGGGCAGAGGGAGTATTATTTTTACGTTATTCACCAATAAAGTTTTTTTTTGTCAAAAATCCTATGAAACTTACACAAACATATCACATATTTTAGCAGTTTTTTATCATTTGTGTTCCTGATGCAAAACATAAAAAAAAATCTTTGAAAAATAATGGAGAATGTTAACCACTGTGCTTATGTCATTGGTTAAACAACAAAAATAAATAACTTTTTATAAAAAAAAAATAGTGTAATCATTAATTAATCAAAACTTATATTTTCAAGACTCTAAAAGAATATATTATTAGGTTTTGAGTTCAATATGAAGATCATTTTGTAAGATAAATTTTTTTAATATTTTTTAATTAGGTTTTGAGTTCGATATGAAGATCATTTTGTAAGATAAATTTTTTTAATATTTTTTAATTAGGTTTTGAGTTCGATATGAAGATCATTTTGTAAGATAAATTTCTTTTAATATTTTTTAATTTCAATGGTTTTTCCTACTTTAAACGATCATCATCAATTCACTCAAAATTTCTTCTATCGTAAAAGAAGTAATATATTTTTAGGTTCACTTCATTTAAAAAAATGTTAACGTGTACCTTCAAAACACTTTTTAAGAGTCTTAGATGAAAAGTTTCTTAAAAAATTTATGGTTTTAATTCATTGAAAATTTAAATGTTTAAGTTTTTCAAAGAACAATTTCTAAAATTTGAAATTCTTATAAATAAATAAAAAATGAAACACTCGTTATGCGAATTTGATTTGCTACTTTATAAAGTGTAGTCTCTTCCCTCTTATTCAATTTTATTGCTTAATGAGGGTAAAGATTTATTTCCTTAAGAAATTAGGGTAAAGAGATGAAAGGTATGATAGTGACGGTAACATAACACTGATGATGGATGACGCACGTGAGAAGAAAGTAACAGACTAACCAAAGAAGAAAGAAAGGCTGATTTTACCCTTCTCAACACTCATCCCTCAAACCCCAAAACCTCTTTTGGGAGCCTCATCAATCTCTCTTTACGAGGTTTACATGACATGTTCTACCTTTTTTATTTTTTATTATTTTTATCGAACAAGAAGTGATATAAACAATTTCAAAAAAGTAAGGTTACTAATCATTAACTGTAGTTAAAATAAATGTAAACTTTTTCAGGTCCCATATTAAATAATCAATCATTAAGTATACTGTTGGGGAATGTGTCTAATTGATCAAGATGTCCTTTTCCTTTGAAAATTGGTGGAATAGTAGCCAAAACATTTATTAGGGCTCCAAAGCTAACAACAACTGTGGTGAAGTGAATTTGTCTGATTGAGGGGCCTTGTTTAGTTGTAGGATCACCAAATTGATTAATTAATTAACCTACTACCATAATCACGTTTTGTTGTTGATTGATCATTTGCAATTGATGATAAGGTTGTAATAGGTGACTTAACAAGATTCTATAACTTTTTGTTAATTAACTTGCTATTCAAGTATTGCTTGTTGTATCATCATCCCTTGTGTTCACACATGTCACATACACTTTTTGTCCTTCCATTTTCTGAATAAAAAATTGAGTTTGTGAGTTAGTTAGCATATTTGATTAATTAAGAACTCTGATATTTTGGTTGGAGGAGAAACATAGATTGATTTATATTAGATTCAATTTGGTAGAAGAATATTTTAGTATTGAGAGAGGTAAATAGGTGAATGGCAGGAGATGATTGGTAGAAAATGTTACTAAAAAATAGGGAATGATAGTAAGATGTTGTTTTGACACGAGTTGTGGATGGGCACGGAGGCGTTAAACGAATGTTTGGTAAGTTGGTTAATCTAGCAATGGGTGAGGAATATGGTGTTAGGTTTTGTTGCCGAGCGTGGTTGTTGGAGTTGAAGAAGAAATTTAATTTTACGAGAAGTTGAGTTGATGGAGAAGTGTAAGGTTTTATATTGTGTAACATTTCTGTCCTAGATAATGTGCAAAATACTAGGGTTTGGAATCTTAATCCCGATTATATGTATTTAGATAAAGAAGTTTGTGAGTTGATAATTTCAAGATATTAGCATATTCGTCCTTATACAATGTTGTTCCTATTTGAATAGCATATTCGTCATTTAAATAATATTGTAAAAATGAGAAAATAGTTTAAATAAAAATGATATAATTAGAAAGGAAAAATTCAATCCATTGATATATTATTATTATTGATTAAATTATTAACATTTTTTTATAAATATATAATAATGTTTAATGGTGGTGGGTTTAGAGTGCAAAATACTTTTGTACACACAACCAATCAAAACATATTGCTACATCAATTAATGTTTTTAATTTATGTGACAATTTTGAAAGTTTTGATTTGTTGTGTGTGCAAAATTGTTTTGGACGGTATCTATTTTTGAGTTTAGTCACTACAAAAAAAAAAAAAATTAATCCTTATCTTTTATAAAAATTATGTGCTTTTAGTCTTTTTTTTAAGGTACTTTTAGTCTTTTGTAGGGACTAAAAATACACTATTTATATAAAAAGTGATGACTAAGGGTGTGTTTGATTTGCTAAAAAATGAAGGACATGACAGGACAACTTCAGATGTCAAGTGTTTGATTTGTAAAACTGTTTCAGGTACAGGACAAACTGGAAGCAAGGGACAGGACAAAAACAGATATTTTTGTCCCTCACCAAACCACCGCACAACTTTTTGTCCCACGCACAAGTTATTTAAAATAACAAAATAGCATTTCGTCCCCCAAAAATCGCATAAAACAAAAAATTATTCAATGCCAAAACAATTTGTTCTGTGTTGTTCTGTCTTGTGTTGTGTTGTTCTGTATTTTACTGTTATGTCCAGTACTTACTGTTTTGCAAACCAAACGCAACCTAAGTATGATAATTTTCTTATAAAAACTAAATTTTAAAGTTTGTAATTTTGTTGAAAGTATGTTTTGTTTATAAAAAAAAAGTTCATGTGAGTTGGACTTCAAAACTTATCAGAATTATATCGCAAAGTTCAACGAACATTAATAAATATACTTATGTATCCTCCAATAAAGAGTTTATCACATTGATAGTAAAAGTTGTGTAAACATTGTATTGGAAGTTGTGCAATTAATTTATCAAATGTCTATAAAGTGTAATTTTTAACTTAAAACCTCTTTATTGTTTTCTTTGACAGATGTCTCAAGGGTATTAGTCCGCATAACTTATAAGTGAGTCATTTCATTATAAATTGAGCTATTTTCATGACACTTAAATACATATTTAGTCATTAAAAAATTAAAAAACTATGTTTAATATTTTGAAATTTTATAAAACGATATAAAATGGAGAGATATCAAAACTTTTGTGGAAAAGAATATTTCCGACCAAGTTGTCGATGTTACTACCTAATATTGGATGAAGCACTATGGTTTTGCGGCTAAAGTAAAGATTGAAAAAAATAATGATGTCTTTAGATTAGATGAATACCAAACATCTTATATGTCTGTATTATAAACACTATGGTATGGCAATTGTAGTCCCTCAGTCGGATGTTAATTTGTTTCTTAGCAATAAGTTTGTCAATAATTTGTATTAGCTTTTCAAAATTATATTTTAAATTATTCACCAAATTTTAGTTGATAATCTAAATCTTCAAAACATCTCATTTAAAAAAAATAAAAATTAAACTAGCCCATCCCCAAATTTGACGGGGTTTCGGTATCTCTACCTCGTCTCATCCTCATAAGAACTTCAACCGTATTTTTGTAATTTTTTTAATTAAAAACTAGCAACAGACCCGTGCTAAGCATGGGTTGGGCATCGATGCGGGGGCTACACGTCAAAACGTACTGTAATGTTATATGCATTGAGAAAAAAAGAAAATAACAATGATAAAGTTAACGTTAATGATAAAAGGACAAATTGATCACTATTGAGACTTTCTTTATACACAAGCACACTAATCTCTCCTCATTTTATCCAATTTCATTTCAATTGCAAATACACAATTTAATTTCAGTCATTTTGGTTTCATATATCTTGTATTTGTTTTCTCTTTCGGCAATTAAGTTGAATGAGGATTTTTTTTCTCCACAATGGAGAAAAAACAACAATTGTTTTTACCATCAAATAGAATTAAACACAGACAATTACATAAAATAGTAAAAGAGAATATAGAAATGGGAAAGATTTTAGTGGATGGACAATGTGGTTGTTGATTAATGAAAAGGAAATAATATTTGATATATCCATTTTATTCCGTTAAAGTTTCAAAATTAAACCACCTTGATAGTGGAGCAGTGAGGGAACTCTTAAGTTTAAAAATTCATCAAAGTGCAAAAGGATAAGAAAAAATTGTCAAAAATTATGGGAGTTCATATTTGTGCCACGAAGTGAATTGCTAAAAAAAAATGAAATTAACATGGGGCAAACGATGTTAAATTATAAGGGAGTTGCTTACCAATTTGATAACAAAATAAGGGAGATTTGTGTTTAGTTAAAAATATGGGGGGAGTGTTTTATTTAAGAAGACCTTAAGAGAGGTTGGTGTAATTTACTAATGATAAATAGTCCTACAAAAAATATGTATCAATGAGAAATAGTCGTGTTTTTTTTCTTTTTTATTTTCTCACTTAAAATATTGTTCCTCTATTTTGTTAAGTATCGACGATAATTGTTTCTTCCATATACTTTTCATATTATTGATAACTGAAATGTATTTATTAATGTTTTTTATTAATATTTTTTATACTAAATATTTAAACAATTTTCATTTTTCATTGGATTGCCTAACAAAGAAAAACGTGTAGGAAGGCAGTTCTGTTACATCATAAAAAAGAAAAACTCATAGGAAGGTAGTTCTATTGCATCAAATAGACTCAATGTAAGATAAAAACACATCAACATCATAAAAATTATTTGTTTGGATACAACGATATAATATGGATTTTTTGATACAAAATTATCTTCATAGTTTGATTCTTATTTTCTCCCCCCTCTAATTTTTTTTTTTGAAAAGTTGCTATAATAGCTTTTTATTTGAAGTTGTTTTTAGATTTTTTTTCAATCATGATTTTAAAATAAAAACTATAATAAAGAGATATAATTCTCTTTAAAGTGGTGAAGATTGCTCTTCCCAATTAAAAACTTGCTCTCCCACACTTTAAATGACCTTCAATACCCCCACCGGCAGTTAACTTTCATTTGCTCTCTAACATTCAACTTAGGAGCGAACGTTAGTTAACTACCGTTGAGAGTATTTTGATCATTAACTTTCATAATTAGAGAATATATTTAGTTTGTTTAGATACAACTATATAAATAAACATTGTTACAAAATCATCTTAATATTTTAATACTTTTTTTTCCTCTCTCTTCAAAATATGATCATTTGTTACCAAGGAAACAAATTGGTTAAAATATGCTGAAATGTCAAATGATTATGATGTGGCAAAATTGTGTTTTTTTTTTTTTTTTTTTTTGACAAGAAATTGTGTTTTTGTTAATCATTAATTTCACACTTCACCCGTTTCTTTTTAAGTGTCTTTTTAAAAAATTAACCCCAAAATAACGATGTGTATTTTTGCACATTTTCTTCCTATTATACCCTCATTTTAATCCACCAATAAATTCTATTTTTTGCGCACACTTTATCTTTCCAATAAATTTAATATGTTATTTTTCTCTCGTAACAAACAATTGTCAATTATTATCTTTTTCTGCAACAAAATCCTACTTTTTTGCGCCTTTCCTCTCTTATAGCAAACAATTGTTAATTTTTTAAATATTGTGCACGTCTTTTTAATTATGTTAAGTCAATATATAAATTATATTGATGAAACTTCTTCTTCTTCATTGTCATCTTATTCTTGTATCTTGTCAAATGAGTCTTCAACTATTGCTCCATCTTCACCTCTCGTCAGCAATTCTAACAAGTCTTCCACTTTTTCTTTCTTTTGAATATTCATGGATTCTTTTATTTTTCTTCTCTCAAGTTTGTTCTTTTACTTTGCACTTAAATTTTTTCACAATTGCTAATCAAAATTTTAACTATTCTTGGAACCATTGTTTGTAACAAAATTTTGTTTAAATTTGAAGATAACAAGAAATAAATTTTAGTTTTTCAAATAGATAGCATTAATTAGTGTTATTGGAAAAGATAAAAAGTAATTAACAAATGATATAATTGACAAATTGTATCCTTAAAATATCAAAAAGACAGTTAAATAGGAACAAAAAAATCATCCTAAAAAGACATTTAAAAAAGAACGGAGGGGGTATTAGAGAAGGAAAAATTGTGCTTTTGCTGATCATTATATTTCATAATTAGAGAATAGATAAGTTAGAGATTTTTTGAAAAAAAA
>Ga0228710_1004096_pt1 | contig 23010 bp, 14 predicted proteins | sample MedpolnodulmetaG_FD_177995 | JGI IMG/M metagenome (GOLD analysis project Ga0228710, IMG submission 177995) | Root nodule microbial communities from Medicago polymorpha collected in Santa Monica, California, United States - pink nodules | ecosystem: Host-associated > Plants > Roots > Nodule...
CTTATACACGTTGTTTTGTGACTCTACCAAGTTACTTGTCATGTGGCCCCATCGTCGACCATCATCATGCGATTGAGTCCACTTTTCTTTGGGGATGTTGTCGACCCATGCTAAAGCCTTTCGGTCTTTGGGGATGCGATTGAGTGACCAAGATATTTTAATATGTTTTTTTTTAAAAGAATAGGTATTTAATTATTTTAAAAATTTTGAAAAAAAGAAAAAAATGTACCTCGCAAGTCCCACTTGCGGGACATTAAAAAATTGCGAAAAGGTACCTCGCAAGTCCCACTTGCAGGACCTATAAAAATTTTGAAATTTTTTTTTAAACTACCTCGCAAGTCCCACTTGCGGGATATAATAAAGACAAAAAGATTAGGGTACCTCGCAAGTGCAAGTTGCGGGGTACCAGAGTGTAAGAAAAAGTAGGGCATTTCTGCAATTTTTTTTAAAAGTAGGGTAGTTTTGGAATTTTGGGAAAAAAGAAGGGCATATACAAAAAAAATTCGAAGAGAGCTTCAGAAGAGAGAGAAGGAAGATGGTATGTAGCCGAGAGAGGGAGAGACACATATGAGAAAAAGAAAAGAAACATTTTGTGTTGTTGTTAGTTGTTACTTTGTTATTTAGTTGTGTTGTTGTCTTGTTCCATCAGAAGAAAAGTGTAGAAAATGAAGAGAAGAGATAAAATTTGGAGAAATCAATTTTTTTAATTCATGATGAAAAAACTGAAAATGGGTTTAATTTAGTTTTGTGTTTGAGTTTTTAAGTTTTATCTAGTGAAATACAGTTTTTTTTAAAAAAAAATTAGAGAGAAAAATATGGATTTGTGTTTGTTGATGATGATGTTCAATGGGAGAGATGAAAGATTGATGTTGATGATGAAGATCATAGGTTTTGTTTTCCAAAATTTAATTAATTTTTTTTTAATTACATAATTAAATGGCAATGAATTATACACGTGGAAGGAGAAAAAAATGAAAATGCTAATAATATACAGTCACATGCCACGCAAGCGCCACATTAGAGATTATGTACAATCATATGGGTCAGGGGGGTATTCCAAAGAATATTTATTTTACAAGGACAGAATCTAAAAAAAAAAAAATAATTACAGGGGGCAAAACCAAAAGTAGCCTATATTACAAGGGGGTAAAGCACTATTAACCCTTGAAAAAAAACTGAATATAAAATTTCTATATTATTCAAGAACCCTAATTTATATAATCTCCAAATTGATTCTCAATGAGCCCCTGAATATGAAATTAATCAGCCTTCATTCTTCTTCCCATCTCCTTCATGAGTCACGGTTACCCTCCTTCCATAATATAGCATCAGCACATTGAAAAAATTAATCATCTCAATACAATTTTTCACAGGATCATATCACCATCCACGTTCTTAAAATTAATCATCACAACCATTAATGATATTGTTAAAACAAAGATAAAGGTTGAAGGAGCGCAAAAATGATTAACACGCGTAAGTTTTTGGTGGTGAAGACGAAATTGTGATACATGCAATTTGTTCATATTAAATTTATAATTGTTCCAAACGGTAACTTTCATCATATTCATTTTTATGTTTATATGTCCAATTTGTTCATTGACATTTTGTATCAAAAACTGAAACATAATTAATAATTCATTGAAGCAGTTGCATTTATTGTCATATTTTATGTTAATCGCATATACTTTTATTTATTAAGATTACAAAATATGTTTGAGGTCCAAAGGTGGACCTATTAAAGCAATTAATGTGCTAAAAAATATGTTAAATCTAGGAGTCAAACTTATTATAACCATACAATCGAACCCCTAATTTCTTTTTTGTTGGGTCCCAAATTTCGTACTTATTTTTTGAGACCTAAGACGGTCGTCCTGCTCACCCCTGCCTCAGATGCTGCCCTGTGAATAAGACAATAGAAATTAGATAATAAATAGAGAGATGAAAAATATACTAATGGGGAAATATAAAGTAAGATATTATATAAGAAGAGAAAGAATAAAAGTTGAAAGAGAAAAGTAAGTAATAAAATGTCTTGAGAGTGCTACAAGGTTTATCATCGAATGTTTGATAAGAGAGTCCATTTTTTAGTCGGATTGCAAAATTGTGGTGGATGCTATGAATTCTAGCATCACCCCCACAATGAACTTGGTGACATTATCTCTTATTGTAAACAACTTTAACCTTTGCACAACAACTTTTTTTACGTGTTTTGTAAGGAGGCAAGTAAATAGGGTAAATCATGACATAGCAAGAGTTTTTTTATCTCACCCTAACCCTCATATTTTCTTGATACACAAGCTTGTTTGCACATATTATTATTGAATCATATGAACAAATTTTGCCTTTTGTAAAAAAAAAGATGGTTAAGACAAAATAAGTTTCCTTAACTTTTTTTTTTCTTTTTTCCTATCAAATAGCAGTAAACAACCATGATATTTACACTCTTGTGAAGAAAAAAAAAATGATATTTTGACAATTCTAACTCTCCAACACCTTCACTTGAAAAATATAAAAAAAATATCCCTTCAACATCTTATTATCTCTTAATATATTTCTTCTCGTGTCACCAAGATATCATGTCACTCTTTATACTTCTTTCTCTATCAAAATGTTTGATAAATGGATGGATGTCCAAATGATATTTTCCAATAGTATTTTCTAATTAACATTGCATACTTTACTTGGCACTGAAACAAAACATTGAATCTGTTACTATACAAAATCATATGTTGCACATTACTAGTAACAACAACATTTTTGCTCATTAAGTATAAGTAATCACATCCACACCACTTAAATACAATACCCAAGTCAAGCCAAGCAACTAGAGCATAGCCAAGTCTGACGTGGGACCTACAATAATTGGGACCCAACACAACTTGAAATTTTGTCTATTTGACTTGCTTCTGTTGCCGACCTAACCCTGTCCCACATCACTACCTTCCCATCATCACTATCTTCCAATTTTGCAGGATCAATCACTGTCGTCCATTCTTCAGAGTTTTTCACAATATGTGGATCCCAACCACAAAGTATGAAATGACAGGTTTCTCCCAAAGAGTGTGATTCCAGATATATGGTATTCGTCGCTTTCACCATCATGTTCCACATAGCGAGTTTACTTGTTTTGGAGTTTGAATCATTATTACTTTGTTCTTTGGATATTTTATTATGTGCATGATAATGTTTCCAACAAATGAGCTTGGAAGCTTGACCATGATAATCAATATTCCGTAAACGGAACATATACATGTTTTTGAGTACATATGTGCTGGGATCAAATGGTGATTTACTAGTCCAATACATCATTTGGAATAAGTCAACACAAGTATCTCCATTCACTTGGAGATTTTGAATACTAAACTCAAGTGGTTGTGGGATATGAGTTACCATATAGCAGTTGTTTCTTGAGTGTGAATGTTTTGAGAGCATATGGAAAGAAATCTTAAATTGGTTGGTCTATAGTGCTTTTTCAATTAAGGTTTAACACTATGTTATTCAATATGAAAATTGACCTATGGATACCTTATTTTCGGTCTACACTTTAAAAGAAAAAAATTAAGAACGTAACGTGATAGGTTTGTGATGTGATTTGAATAAATATATACATAGGAAACGATGTGACGAATGTGTGTTGAAAAGTTAAAGGTGTCTAAATAATAACCATTCATTCAATTTTGTGGTATTTTTTTCATTCAATGACTTAAACGGACTTCCCGTGTAACTTAGCTTTTTCCTTTTGATAAAATAGAAAAAATCATATATAATAATATAATTAAAAAGTCTTTTCGACGAATCAAAGACAATATTGTAAAAGGTGAAGGTTAATAATATAATAATACACAAATTCAAATTAATGCAAAATTAAAACACAAGATACATACCATAAATCAATTAAAAATTCAAAGTTAAAATGAAACCATATATAATACATAAATATATATATCATAAATCAATTAAAAATGCAAAATTCAAATGAAGAAAAAATTAAAACTTGAATTTCATTAACTTTATCATCATCACAAATTAGAATAAAAATCTCAACACAACTTTTCGTTAATATTCACCATATCAATAAAAAAAAGAAATCTACATTTAATTTTAGTGTATTTTCCCTACATTCAAATTATGCATTTATGTCTGATTTTTTTTTTTGGACTGAAATTAAGTATGGTAAGTTGATTCCTAAAGAAAAAAAAGTATGGTAAGTTGAATTACCAAAAATAAAAAGTATTATGTTGATGTTTAAGCGAAGGTGGGTTTTACGCGCCACAAGTGTGAGCTGTGAAGATAACGTTTTGTAATTGTGTGAAGAAAAGTAAATACGACGGAAGATATGGGCAGCACCGCATCAGGCAAAGGGACACGCAAGGGAATTCCAGGCAACAGGCAGCAGGCAAAGGGACACGCAAGGGAGTTTCGGGCAATGAGCAGTACAAAACGCCATCATTTTCATTCACTGATCCCGTTTCACGCCAACATACTCAAGTCACAAAATTTGAAATTAATCTCAACATATTATATTTATTTATCATCATGTAATATATTAATATAAATTTAATTAGTATAATATGTAGAGAGATATTTCATACATGTATCAAATGATGCGTTGTCATATTAATCAATGAATATGATAACTTATGTGATTTCATATTCATTAATTAACGTTACAACACATCATTAAATGTACGTGTAAAATAATTATACACTAACATATTATACTAATTTGATTCCAATAACAAAGACCCAAAAACCCAGAGTTAAATAAAACCCCAATATTCAAATCTAATTATGTAAATGCATTAGTGTTAAATCTTTTAATGGATAACTTTTTCATCGGTAAGTTCTACTCTACTTGAATGATTAACGTTGTAGTTATACATCAATGATAACTGATTCAAACAAAAATAATTTACTAACACATAATAATATTAAGTGTCTTTAGTTTCAATTTATAGCTTTTGATTTTCTACATGAATATATAAAAACATAAATCATTTTTATTCTAATCACTTTTAATTAAAATTAATTTTACAAAATCAATTCATTTAAAATCAATTTATATCACTGCATGTTCAGTCACAGATTAAACATTGTTTTATTTTGAATTAAAAAACATTTTTTATTTCAAAAAACTTAATCAAATACTTTTTTTTATCCTTATCTTATCATAACAAACAATTAACATATTATTTTTTTTGACAAAAAAAATTAACATTTTATGTTAATTGAATAATTGATTTTATGTTTTTGTCTTCTTTTATTTCCTTGAACTAGACACGCACTTTAGATTTGTATAAATAGAATGTTAAGGCATTTTTTTTACAAAGAAAATAAGCATTAAACCATTTTTGTGAAAGAAAAAGTGATAGCATTAATTAAGCCATAAAGAAAGAGTAAAAAGAAAATGAGTGAGAGACATGAAAGCTGAACCTGATCCGAACCTGAGGTCCGTGTCTAGAAACCGAGGCTCGGTCACAAAAAAAGCCAAAACACACCCACTCATCCACACTCAAAAAATTAATGGAACCCAAACCAAAGCAAGAGAGAGAAACCCAAACAGGGTTTTAGAGAGAGAGAGAGAAACACATTTCTTAGAGAGAGAAACTCAAAAGCATGGGTCAGATCGTGAGGAGGAAGAAGAAAGGAAGACCTTCTAAAGCAGATCTAGCTCGCCGTTCCGGTCAATCTCCGACGACGACTCAATCTGACTTACGACGGAGTCGACGGCGGCGGAATGTGAGGTATCCTATCATTGACTTTGATGATTATCTTGATGAGGATGAGGAGGAAGAAGAAGATGAAGATGAGAGGAGGAGAGAGAAGAAGAAGTTGAAGCTTGTTGAGAAGTTGAACCAGGGTGTGGATGAGGAAGAAGATGAGGATCATGAAGATGATTTGAAGACCAGTCGCGGTAGGTCGCGTGTGGGACACGCGCCTCAGTTTAAGAAACGGAAAAATGGAAGAAAAAGTGTAGATAGGGTTGATGATGATGAAGAGGATGAAGAAAATGAAGAAGAAGAAGAAAGAGAAGAGGAAGAAGAAATAGTTGAAGAAGATAATGAAAATGCCGAAGAACGTGAAGACGATGAAGAAGAAGCTGAAGCTGACAGGGGTGAGGTATGTGAAACTGCTGTAGCACTGACACTTCTGATCGAAGTCGTGTTAGTGTTGGTATACGATTACATTCCACTAATTAATTTTTCTCAAATGGATCACTGGTGTCATGTTTCATCCATCAGTGTCCGGTGTCTGTGTCTGTGTCACCTCACAAAATTGAAAAATGAAAAATAAATGGTGAAAATGAAAGTGCATTTGGTTTTGGATTTGTGTGGTTGTGTTGTGTGGGGTTTAAGGAAGTAAGAGTGTCTGTGTCCATGTCAGCGAAAATCACTGAGATTTTTTTTGTTGGGAGATGAATGAATGATACCAATTGGTCCATTATTCAATTTATATCTTCTTTCTCTCTCTAGGATTTTCTCTCTCTATCTTTCACTCTCTCTGTCTGTGTGTCGGGATTTTGGGAGAGAGATAACTAACGGGTCAACTGTCAAAAACTAACACCCACACACACATGATGAGTTTCTTTGATTACGCTTTCATTTTCTCTCTCCATATCTATTTATAACTATATATATGGTTATGTGTCTGTAACTATAACCTTAAACTACGCCTTGTTGTTCTGTCTCTGTTACTGTCTTAATCGCATCGCACTCTTTGCTTTTTTAACGGTTTTAGATTACATTATTAATTGTGTGTTTGTGTTTCTTGGTGTGTGTGGTTTTTGTTGTGACAGGTAAAGGGTATAAAAGTGGATGATTCTAAAGGGCTCCACTCTGTTACAGGTTTGTGTTTCTGATTTGTTGTTTCTTTTTGCAATTCTTAAATTTCTCACTTTTTATAGTGCATGTTTGGATTCACGGTGAGTTTGACGGTATCATTGTGATTTCGGCACCACCGTGATACCAAACATGCACTTATGATTTTTTTTATGAACCGTGTTGGATATTGAGTTTCTCAGCTTGCTTTTTTGTCTCCACTGTTAGGAACCCCTTTGAAGGCTCTGTCCGGGATTCCGTTGCCGTTGCCAGATAAGAGGACACTTGAATTGATCCTTGACAAGCTTCAAAAGTAAGTGGTTTTTTTAATTCCTGTTTTTTGCTCTTTTGTATTTTTGATGGTGATGAAGTGTTTTATGCTGTTTGTTTTCTTAACTTGGATGATGGCAGGAAGGACACATATGGTGTGTATGCAGAGCCAGTTGATCCGGAAGAGGTGTGTGGATTTTTGTTTCCGTAAATTTTTTATCTTGATGTTTGAATGCAATCTGGGTTGGAAATTCAGTTTTTTTCCTCGTTGCAGCTTCCTGATTATCACGATGTCATTGATAATCCCATGGACTTTGCCACCGTGCGGAAGAAGTTGGCAAATGGATCTTATACTACACTGGAAGAATTTGAGGTGTGATAAATCTATTGACTGTTCATAGTTGATATAGGCAGTGCAGATTTCTTTTCTTGAGATTTGATTGTTTTGGCAAAATGATTATACTGGTGTTCTATTTTGTCTATGCTTCTTGTTTTTGTTGAATCCAACGATAGATTAGGATTTGTTGAAGCCATTGACATCAAAGGTGGAAGAAAGTATTCTTTTTTTTGTCTGATAACTTGTCTATTTTGACATTGATAAATCATAAATGATAGTCTTCTTAACTTGGTGGTAATATTGCAGTTTCACCCTCAAGGTATGATCTTGAGGGTAGGCCCCATTTTAGAGATTGTACAATCTTGTCTTAGGTGGTTTGGGTATGATGGAGAAAATATGTAGAAACACCGGTAAAGAGAGCTGGCCAGATGGTATATATAGTCCAATAATTAAAAGGTAGATAGAGATGAAAAAACTATTGACCAAATCATCAAGAGAAATTTAAAGATAAACTGTATCTCTGGACATAATGCATATGATAGAACTCTATGACATTGATAAATCTTTGAATCTAACTCTACCTGGTGTAAAAGGTTTGGCTGTCGACCGTCATTGACTTTTATGATTTTGCTTAAATTAAGTTACGAGCAGACCAGACATTTGCATACAAAAAATGATGTCTATTCATTTGCTTAAATTAGGTTTAATGGCCTTCTTTGTTACTGGTTTTCCTCCATGCTTTGTGAATCCTTAGTGTTATTTTGGTTGTTATAAACTTGTAATGCATGAACAGGTGTGCTTGACATAGATGATTTTAGGTTGCAAATCTTGATTTACTAGGAAAGCAAAGGCTATGCCGATATGATATACCTTATGATGCATGGTTCACTCCCAAATCTACAAAAAAAAAAATTATGCCCAGTAAGACCACAGAGGACTGTAATTTCTAGAGGTTGACCGTTGATAGGCATTAGGGATATATTGGACCGTCTTTTAGATGAAAGGGATGCAGGAGAAGACAATGATATCTGTTAATTACAAAATTGTTACCTTAATAAGGATCCCTTTATTTCATTAAAATCCCGATCTTTGTTTGCTTTATCATCTGAATCAATTTTAAACTGCACATATATAGCACTTTCCTGACCAAGTGGTGCATTAAAACAAATTATTTTACTGACCTTTGAATGCAATTGTTGAATGCAGAGTGATGTATTTTTGATTTGTTCAAATGCAATGCAGTACAATTCGTCAGATACTATATACCACAAACAGGTAGGAAGATGATTATTTTCTTTTGGCTTTGCTTGAATATTATGGCAACTAACCATTTGGTTGTGCTTGCTTAATGATCCCTGTATTTGTTACAGGCACGCTCAATACAAGAGCTAGCTAGAAAGAAGTTTGAGAAGTTAAGGATCAACTTGGAACGCTCTCAGAGTGAGCTGAAATCTGAACAAAAAATAGGATCCAATTCCTTAGGTAAGAAGCTGGCCAAAAGGCCACTTGGTTATACTTCACAGGAACCTGTTGGCTCTGATTTCTGCTCTGGTGCAACTCTTGCTTCTACTGGAGATGTACTGCCAATTTCCCATCCAATGCAAGGTATCCTCTGTGAAAGACCTGGCAACACTGATGGTCTTCTGGGAAGTTCTTTCTTTATTGATGCAAATCAAGAGAAAGCAGAAGACTTCATATCAGGTATCCAAGAAGAGATCAAGCTCTCCATCTGATCTGTTATACTGTGACTTCAGTGTTTTATTTTTTGCATTCTCCCATATTAGGATCTTAATAAAACATCTGACCATTTTTGTTTGATTTTATTATTTTATTGTTTCAGCGAAAGGCCTTCTCTCCAAGATGGGAAGGAAATCAATTGTGCAAGAATATGAACGTCGTGCTACTTATAACATGTCTAATCTACCAGTTACTAGATCTGATTCAGTATTTACGACATTTGAGAGTGAACTTAAGCAGTTAGTTACTGTATGTATCAGGAGTGAAATATAATCCTTGAATAACTTTAGCTTTCTTTTCTTGTTCAATGCATTTAATGTTGTATTATTTTTGGCAACAGGTTGGACTTCAAGCTGAATATTCCTATGCCAGGAGTTTGGCTCGTTATGCTGCAACTCTAGGACCTACTGCTTGGCGAATAGCTTCCCAGAGGATTCAACAGGCACTGCCATCGGGCTGTAAATATGGTCGAGGTTGGGTTGGAGAGTATGAACCACTTCCAACCCCAGTATTGATGCTTGATAACCGTGTCCAGAAAGAGCAACCTAGTTTGGCAACAAAGTTGCTGTCTACCACTAAACTGACAGAGGTAGGCAAAAATGGTAAGAATGTAGAGTCCACCTTTGAACATCCTGTAAATCAACCGATGTTTGAGGGGAAACAGCCTTCAGTTCGCCCTGGTTGTGGGCTCACATCAGAAGGAAAACCATCGTCGTTTGAGGGGAAACAGCCTTCAGTTCGCCCTAGCTGTGGGATCACATCAGAAGCAAAGCCATCTTTCTTTGGTTCTGCTGGAGTAAGACCGAATGCTTCTATCAATCACACTCATCAACAATCAAATGCTTCCATCAATCTCACTCATCAACAACCGAATGCTTCTATCAATCTCACTCATCAACAGCCGAATGTCCAAACCAGGAACATTGGCAAATCTGAGAATAAGGGTTTGAAACAAGTGGAGTTGAACTCTTTACCCGCAAGCGATCTGAACAATGCCAGTCTAGTTTCGAAGCTTACAAGTAGTGCTCCTGCTGCTATTTCTAAACCTAGAGAGATGATACCAAGCAACATTAACATTTTAACGTCTATGCCTTTCAAGCAGCCAGATGCTAATGGAGTTGTTATTGGAGAGTTACCTAATGGCAAAGTCAGGAATAATAGTTTCAATAGACGGATGACTGCACCATCATCTGAAAGTACATCAACTCAAACAGCCAGATCGACTCCCTTTGTTACCCACGGGCAAGAGCAGAGTCTTAGCGACCCAGTTCAGCTGATGAAGATGTTAGCTGAGAAGGCACAAAAACAGCAGGCTTCAAGTTCATCCAATCATTCCCCTGCTGAAACTCCACCAGTAACTCCATCAGTTCCATCTGGACGGAGAGAAGACTTAAGTAATGCCTCAGTAGCAGCTGCCCGTGCATGGATGTCTGTAGGAGCTGCAGGGTTTAAACAAGGACCTGAAAGTTCTAGTTCACCCAAAAACCAGATCTCTGCAGAGTCACTGTACAACCCGACCCGAGAGTACCAGCAGCATCTTTCAAGAATCAGGGCTGAGTTTCCTGCTGGTGGAATGCCTTTCCAGGCAGAGAAGAACAATTTCCCATTTCAGGCACTTGTACCTCAACACATGCATGCAGTTGGTGTTTCACAGTTTTCAAACCGACCTATGGTTTTCCCTCAAGTAGCAGCTTCCGACTTAGCAAGATTTCAAATGCAGCCCCCTTGGCAAGCTGTCCGGCCTCATAGTCAACCAAGACAGAAACAAGAAACACTTCCGCCTGACTTGAACGTTGATTTCCAATCACCTGGGTCCCCTACAAAACAATCTTCTGGCGTGCTGGTTGACTCGCAACAACCAGACCTGGCTTTGCAGCTATGACACGGTGTTCCAATTCTGATGTACATGTTTCTGCAAGAATTTGACTCCTTGAATTTCGGCTCTTGTCATTGGATTCTGATTTTGATTCATAAAGTTGAGGAAAAGGTTACCGCTTTGTTACTTTGAAAAGGTATGAAATGGATACCATGTGCTGTAGAAGATTATTATCCCTTGGATGCTTATGTTGGGGATCTTATGGTTTTCTTAAGTAGGATCTGGCACAAGGTAAATCGCAATGAGTTTCCTTATGTTCAAACACTTGGGAGAAAATAGCTCTAAAACCTTTCCATATTTCCCAGAAAGGGATTACTGACATGCTGCAGCATGTATTTATATTATCTTGGAGTTGAAAACCACAGAAAATAGCAACGGGTCAATTGATTATGGTGAAGTAATGCTTAGATTTTTCATTAGATGGCAAAATATCAAGTTGATGCCTTGTACATTCATTACAAATGGATGAAATTGAGTTGCCTAGATTTTCATTTCATCAGAAGATTACATGTCACATTTTAGGCCTTAATGTTATTATTCTGTACATGAAATGTTTATGTGTCGCGAGTGCAAGAGCAAATTCGCTTTTTCTTGTTTCACCCGATTAAACTGCTACATGAATATTCAGGTTAAATACCATCCACCATTTGAAATTGAAATTAGGCCACCTTGTCTTCCGTTTCTTGTGTTGTTTTATTTATTTGGTAGACCCCAAAGAATATGTTTATGATATGTGACTCCTGTTCAATTTTAAGTTTTGTAAGTGAAACTTGTGGCTTTCACCAACTCTTACCTTTCGGGTGGGGTCTTCAACATTGGTAGTTATTGGAAATGCATAAATGTCTCTCGCCAATATGGTGCCATGTTGACCGATCATGGGAGTTGAAGCAACTTAGTGAAGTACAAAATCAGTTTGTCATTTAGGGATATTGAACAAGGTTACAAAAATTAATGAAACTAGGCATAAAAAATATGGTGGTTCCCACTTTCAATTTTTAAATTTGCAAGGCTTCAAGGTAGACACATACCCATTACTAGATAAATAATAAAGCATAAACTAGGTGTGAATATTGCATACATTTGGATTTAGACACGTTCATTTTAATTTGAAGTTATATTTTAATTTTTTGATTACATTTTTGTTTAAAAATATTTTTACATAAGATAAAGAAGATAATTTGTTAAAAAAATGCTAAGCAAGTGTATTTTTATTAGTTTATCCAAAGTCTGAAAACACACTCTTCAATACTTTACAGCTGTGTCTTTTTCTGTCCTTTTGAGTACAACCATGGCCGTTTTAAACAACTATAAGTGGCTTGGATTCCTTCCTAGAAGATTCATAGTGGCAGCAGAAAATATTTGAGAAGGACAAAGCCGTGAAAGTTTCTTTCTGGGTCCAAGGTTTAGATAACAAACTAGGTCCACACCATTATGAAATGAAAATTGCCGTATACACATGTTAAAAGACAGAAAAACACATGTAAAAGACAAAAATGCCTCCACGGCAGTTAACTACTGAAATAAAGAACCGGTTGCAGTTAACTACCGAAGAAACTTCGGTAATTAACTACCAAAAAAAAAAAACCATAGGCACTTAAGTGCGGAAGAACCCATATCATTTTTTTTAATGATTTCGTATTAATTATGATGAAGTTATAAAGTATATGTTTGGCTACAGGTCTCCATAATTCAACCATGTTCCAATGTATTATTATATTTTATTATTGAAGTTGAAGTATATCCAAGGATCAGTTTTGCATATGTGGAAGAATCAAAACAAGACAGCACATTACCAATGTAATAATCATGCAGTAAGTAGAGATGCTTTGTGAATAGTAAAAATAAAATAAAATAAAATGAGATTCTTTATACTCTACCTCTCCTGTAAAATAAAATTGATATGAGTTCTTCGGCACTTAGAGCATCAACATCTATACCACTTATATGGGTGGTGTAAATGGGTCCTATAATACATTATATTATTTTACACTTTTCAATTATTTAAATCGCTTATCTACATTTTTTAAATATCTATACCACCCATCTAAAACTTTAAAATAGGTCCCACAAAACCCCACAATATACCTCACAATTGTATTTTATATTAATATATAATACCTTTTCAAATCATAATTTAATTTTATAATAGTTTATAAATTCAACGATCTATAATACCACGGTAGCAATGCAGAGGAACGGTTGCCATTCTAAATTGTCAAATATCCTTACTGTTCTGACAAAGTTGCATAGGGAAGAATTAAGACACTCAAAAATTCAACCAATAATGGTGCTCTTAAGTGCCGATGGTTTTTTTCTTTTCTTTTCTTTTTTCATCGTCAAATAACTCCAGCCGGTTCTTTACTTCGGTAATAATTGTCGCGGGATATTTTTATCTTTTACATGTATTTTTCAGCCTTATAACATCTGTATACAACAATTTTCTTATGAAATTAGTGACAAGTGGTAACTCTTGTATCAAGAAAAATTTACTAATTATCAACATTAGAATAAACTGTCTAATATGTACGACTAAATACGTCTCACACCATTCACAAATGTTTTGTATCATTGAATCAATTAGTCGTATCATCTCATATTTGGTAAGACTAATCGATCAAATATTCAAAACAAGTTTGTATATGATGCAAAATTGTTTCACTTGGATATCCTAAAATAAAATTGACCTAGAAGATAATGTCATGCAAAACTGTCCATTAATTCATCACCTAATCTACCCCATTCATTCTATCTAACATGATTTTGGTCGTTGGGAGTCGGTACCTTGTAGATTCATTCATCACCTAATCATCGTACATTTATGTTTATCTCCATATTTTTGTATTGTTTCATGTGATTGTAACTTAACTTGTACTATGACGTCAATAAAAAATTTCTACAGCGCTTTTTTGATTCATTGTACTACTGTTTTTAAAAAAATTATAAAGTTCTTAATTTTTTTTACTCTTTTCATTTTCTAAATTTTTTTTGCATATATTTGAAACCATTAAATATATCTACTATTTTATGGGTGAAGATCCTCTTCATTTCCTAAATAAATGGAGATTGTCAATTACTATAGTTTTGAAGTAAATATTTGATATAAATGCACATATTTCAAGAATTGAAAACATTAATATCATATATTTACTTCAAAACTATAGTAATTGACAATATCCATTTATTTAGAAAATGGAGAGGATCTTCACCCCTATTTTGTTGTTGTATTCGAAATTGGATGGAGTAATTGAACTCTTTAAACATATGGTTATGGTTCAGTTTAAGAGTCCATATAGTTTGCACTCATAAAAAGATCGATCCAACTTAAAGAGAGTTATGAACTTATCATTACGATGGAGACCCATCATTAAAATTCACATGATTCTTTAAGTTACAAAATATAAGTTGGACCCAATAAGCTATAGCGGAGAGATTATAAACATAACTCTTTCATGTTGAATTCATGCATGAAAGGATCAACCGACATATACGTTACTAGGCTCAAATTGTTGGGTTTGATTGTCAAGTTTCTTGAATAAAGAAGGAGGTTAGAAAATATTAGTTATTGGTGATTATGTCCCACATCGCTTAGTTTAGTGAAGCAAGGGGAAGACCAATGCTATATATTGAACATAGTTTCTTTGTTTTTAGATGCACTGGTCATTAGCACTTTAAGTTTATATTTGACTTAGTTTAAATATTTGCTTTGTGAGAGTGTGGGTGTACTGGGGCATTGGGGGATGAGAGTGAGAGAAGTCTATGTGTTGTAAATTTTTCCACATAGTGATAATTCTCACGTTGTCGGTTTAGACAACGGTCGTGGTCTTTTCTCCGGTTTTGGAGTTTCCACGTTATATTCTTGTGTTCGTGATTGTGTTTATTTTCTTCTTCAGCCTTGTTATTTCCTAACAGTGGTATCAGAGCCGTGGTTAGGCTCAGTGGGGAGCGGGAGCGGGATCCTAGTGTGGATCAGACCAGTGACGTGGGTGATTCACACTTGAGGGGGAGATTGTTGGGCAATCAACTGTGAGTGATTATGTCCCGCATCGACTAGGAATGGAGGAAACAAAAGATATATAAGAGAGGGAACCCATAAACCCATTGCCTTAAGGTTTTGGGTAAGAGTGTGGTGTTCAAGTCTCTTATGGTCCTGGACGTTTGGCCCATTGCCGCTCCCAGGGCTCCCAGGACCTCCCCAACAGTGGTATCAAGTCTCTGTGGTTGCAGCATTGTCTGATCTTCCACATCAGAAAATAGAAGTGTGATAATGTGAAGGTGCTGAAGAAGGGTGATATTGTGCAACTGCTATGTTTTATTCAAGCGCAATGAAGTTTGATGGAAGAATCAACTTTGGCTTGTGGAAAGTACAAGTCAAGGATGTGCTGATACAATCAGGTTTACACAAGGCGCTGAAAGGAAACACTTCCAAGATGGAGGCCGATAAGTGGGAGGAACTAGATTTGAGAGCTGCACGTGCAATTCGTCTGTGTTTGGCAAATAATGTTCTTGCGAATGTGCAGAATCTGTCATCAGTCAAGGAACTCTGGGAAAAGCTCGAAGGGTTATATCAGGCAAAGGGCATCTCAAATCAGTTGTTGCTGAAGGAGCAATTCCACAATTTTCGCATGGATGAGGGTACGAAAATCTCTGATCATCTTAGTACTTTGAATAATATTGTTTCTGAGTTAGAATCAATTGAAGTTAAGATTGATGATGAAGATAAAGCGTTAAGGCTCATTTTGTCCCTTCCACCTTCTTATGTTCATCTCAAACCTGTTTTGATGTATGGGAAGGAAAGTTTGAGTTTTGAAGAAGTTGCAACTAAAATTATTTCTGAAGAAAGGAGGATGAAAAGTGATTAAAGCACTTCATCAAGCTCAATGTTGTTAGCTAGAAGTGGGGCTAATGGGAAGAAGATCCATGCAAAGAATTTTTCGTGTTAGAAGTGTGGAATGTCTGGGCATTTAAAGAGAAATTGTCCAAGTGGAGCAGTTTCTGAAAAAAGACTCTGAGGCAAGTGCTAGCAATGTCTCCCTTGTTTTGGGAGATGATGATGATCTTATCTAGAAGATTAAATGTGTCCTTATGGTATTTCCGCTATACCATGCAAAAGGACAAGTAATTGCTAGCGGATTCAGAACAACACATGGGTATTGGTTGACATTGATGTAGGGTGTGTGGTGAGATATGTCGATTGCTGAAGAACTTCCTGGAAGCCAACATGGGAGTTGCACCATAATCTTTCAGCAAGGTTTCGACGTGAAGAAATTCTTGGAATGGTTCAGTTTCAAGTGAAATATACTCTTTAGGTGGAGTATGATTGTCAGTATACACAATGGAAGCGGAAGATGAAACTCTTACAATCAAGGTGGAGATTGTTGGGTTTTATTGTCAAGTTTCTTGAATAAAAAATGAGGTTAAAAATATTAGTTATTGGTGGACTTTTTTTCCTCAGCCCTGTTATTTCCCAACAAATAAGTACCTTTTTTTATTCAGTATTTGTTTGGCATTGACATTATGGCATGTATTCTGTTATGATGGATTAGTTCCTCTATAGCAATATAATTTGAGTACTACTATTTAGTACGGACACTTTCCGTACGGAATTTTACGAATACACAAAGCTGTAGTTTTTCTTAAACAATAATAAAATATATATAATTTCCACTTTCCACCATACATGGCTGGTTTAGTTAATAATAATTTTTAATAAAAAACAATAACATAATCGTGGCACTTATTGGAGTACATGAGTTGGTTGCAGTTTAAAAAAGCAACCCGCAACTAATTCGTTGATTTTCGTTTTGTTTCTCCCGTACTACTAAGCATTATCCATATAATTTTAGTCTTGAATGGTTTAGTTTTAAGGGTTAAATCCGGAACATTTAAACGAATTTTTATTTACTCCTTGTAATTTTTCATTTTTTTAAGATTCTTTGAATTTCAACCACATGTCATTTTTTTTTCCTCAAGATTCTTTGACATTATGGCTTGGTGCTGAGTGTATAAATCATTTTATTTTTCAATTTTTTTGTGTTCACTTGGGTAAACCGCTTACAAGTCATTCATTATTTTGTTTTAAACTAATGATGAGTCAAATTGTTTCTCTTTGAAAACATGGTAGATGTAGTTTCTAAGGTAGCTTGCATAGTGAGACAAAGTTATATACTTATATTGTATGACAAATGTGCATATGTTAAGAAATGAAAACATTTTATTTTCCTCTAAACAAAAAAAGAAATTAAAGCATTTTGTTATTAGTAAGACTCGTATTATACAAAGCAAAGCTCAATTGTTTCCATTTATGTCCCATAATTTATACCCGGAGACTGAATTTTTACCCCTTAACAGATTTATGAGAAACCAGGGCAACAAAAAGTTATATGCCCTTCACTTTCATGTTAGATGGTAAAAAATAGATTATGTTAAAAGTTCAGATAATTTTGTAACGATAAAATTGTGCCCAATTCTCTTTTCATAGTTTTTTTTTATCACTTAATTTATTTTTACAAGAACATCATAGTGAAATTGAGAGCATCCACTATCAAGGTTCAAGATAACATTTTCTTCTTTAAATAATTCCTTCCTATACTCTCCTTTTCTAAATTCTCTCTGTCCATCACCAACATTTACTAAACCAGTAGTAGATCTAAGGATACAGCTGGTGCAGAAATCATGATATATTTCATCTTTCTTTCTTGTCGCATTATCATAGAGAAAACCCTGCTTATTTGAGGTAAAGGATCCATAAGTAATACATGTGATGCAACACCTTGATAATCTTCATTTAATCAATTAAAAAACTGAATTATTCTATCTTCAGCTCTAAAACCCTTTGCATTGCGCATTGCCAAGCAAGTGCAAGGAATTGGGCATATGCATTGAGGCATATGCCTATATTGATCCAATTCTTCCCATAATCCTCAAATCAGTGAAATAATCTGAAATCTTTTGTTTCCCTTGCTTCAAATTTGCAATTTCTTGTTGCAATACTCTAATACGACCACCTCTCATAAAACGATCTTTAAGATCATTCCACATATCAACAACATTTTCTATAAAGACAACACTCTGAGCAATGGACGGTGAATTGGAATTGATTATCCAGGTATGAACAAGATTATTGCACCTTTCCCAAGCAGCACAATTCAAGTCATCTTCATCTGGAATTGGAATAGAACCGTCTACGAATTTGAACTTGTTATTCATAGCCAAAGCTCTTCGCATCTTCATGGACCAAGAGTGATAGTTATCTCCAGTTAACTGCAGTGTTAACACTCACAGTTGTAGAATTTTCAGATGGATGAACAAAATAAGGATCAAGACCTTGATCTTGATTCAACGTGGTGTTGTTATTTCTCACCATGATTTCTGAAACTATTCAACAAATTGAACAAGAAACGATCAAAGAAAAAAGGAACAAATCGATACAATGATGAATCGACAAAAAACAGAGTATGAAGAAAAATCGAAACAATAACAAATCGATAGAATCCCAAAGAAAAAGATGAACAAGATCAGCTAAGAATCGTTCAATCTTCACGAAGCGGAAGCAGAGCAGGTTGCTCTGATACCATCTAAGTACTTCTCAAACATGAGAAAATATGAAGAAATGAAGATAAGTTATTATGATTCTTTGAATGAATTCAGTTACAGATTGTTGTATATATACAAGCTAGAAATGACAGCTCATCATAACTAACTTGTAACAAACTAAATGTAATGTAAATGCAACTGAAATTTACACTCAAATGATATAACTTGCGCTCTAAGCTAACTATGACTTGTGTTGCAAACTTGTTCTTCCTTCTCATTTTTACTGTGTGCTAATAAATCCATCCTGAAAAGCTCAGAATCACCTCAAATTTAGAAGCTGAATGAGCATTGAATATTGATCCTCTTTCTCCTCCCTTGTTGCTACTCCATGTTGACATCATTTAGGTCCTCCCAAGTGAACAAAGAGACAGTGATTAAAGAAGTTAGGACCAAATCACTCCCTCTTGTCTTCCTCTAGATCTTCAATAACTCCAAATACATGATGATCCGTAGCAAGTGATGTAGACGATGCCTTTCTATCCTTTCTTTCTAGCATGGTAGACATTTCACCAGACATCTTAACTCCACTTCCAACAACTGCAACAGCTTCCTCATCAAAATCATCTCCCGTCTCTTCCGAGTACGAATACCTACAAAGCCCACGTAAAATGTTTATGTTAGTGTATCAATAAAGTATTATCAGCTAATTTTCAATTTGGTAGCTGCACATTCATTTTTCAAAATCATCTTTCAAACATATGATCTCTTCTTAAGCTATAGCCTCAAATCTCAAGGAGTATGTTAGTTTGAATTTCATCCTCGGTAATTTGAAATTCATTTGGCATATTTTGGTTGACTTTGGTATGAGGTTTAAGCTAGAATGTTCATCAAGTGATACAGATCTTATACCCTATCAGTAGAGACATAACGAATCAATCTGACTGCTTATAAGAATTTCACAATCTATGTTAGCATCTACATTAAATAGCAACTATAGCGGTAATGCATTGCAGAATTTGAACAAATCGCAATTACACTATTGTTCCAGCGGCTATTGGTTTATATTCAGTCATTCCTCTCTATCTCTCTTCAAGTCAATTTTTTTCAATATAATAATTGAAGGGCCAAGATTGATTATGAACGGTTTCCAATGGTTATGAATGGACCTGACCGTATAGAATTAATAGGGGAATACATAATTATTATTTACGTTTTTTACTTCCCGGAATGAGCAACAGTAAAGATAGACTATACCTGGTTGGATTTCGAGATGGGGCCCAAAGAATGCAGATCACTATCAGGAGAGCATAAGCAAGCAAAGTCCAGAAAGCTGGGATGGCCCATGCTCTCCGCCACAGTTCACCTAAAGGGTCTGACGCATTGAAGTACAACTGAAACATGATTAAATCAGAGCCTGAGACACTTGTAGTTATTAGCATAAAACACAAAATCAAGATAATGAAGAATACATTTCTGTAGGTTAATCAGGAACTAATTTCGTCATAACTGTTCGATAGGCTAGTCGAATTTTACTTATTTGGGGTGAATAAGAAAGAAAAGAAGCAGTAAAGAAACAAAAGACTACCTCATAGCCAATCCATAATACTGAAAGCAGCACTGTCACTGCAAGAGAATTTGTAAACTTCCTGTACAACTCAAGTTTTCCGGTACTTTTCCTAATCTGTGCATATAATCAACAGATAGACACAATCAGTTTTAATTGACAGCCAAGAAACTGAAATGCAAGTTATACCTGATTTAATAGGGAAAATGTACAAGCATCTCTAACAATCTCCAAGAAAACAATGATCTTAGTTTGAAGCTCTGACCATTCTTAAGTTATTAGTTTTTGATCCATCCTTGGAACATCATACTTTCTAAAAACACAAAAGCTATTTCCTAAATGTACTTGGGGCCTGTTGGGATTGACTAATTTGAACTTGTCTAATAGCATAAGCATTTGTGAAACTGTTTGGGAGAGCTTATGGAAACAGCTTATGACATATCCGTAAGCTGTTTTCAGCTTATTTCCATAAGCTCTCTAGGATAGGTCGTGAAAACAGCTTATAATTTATATGAAAACAGTTTGACTTTATTTTATCTTTTGTTATAGAAATAGCGTAAACATAACCACTTATATGACAATCGTTTATGTTATTGGCACTTGATTTAGTTGTTTATCCAAACACAGCCTTATTTATTCCTTTGTTATGCAGTAATAATACTTTGGTAAACATGTCACAGTAACAAATTGTCAAACCCGTGCCAATTCTAGAAATTCATATACTGGATTTAAGTTCATTGCAATGTTGCCTCTCCCAAGTTAACAAGTAAGGGAGACCATATTTATAACCGTGCATGAATGACAGCAAGGATCGGGACAAGTATTGCATACTAGGTTACCTGAAGCTTCTCAAGGGTTTTAGATAATGATGAAAAGATCCAAAGAATAAAGCAAGCATCCAGCAGAGCCACAGGTAGCACCAGGAAAAGCCTTGTTTTTCCAGAGAAGTCATTAATATTACCGAGATGTTCCACCAGTTCAAGTGCTTCTGAGGCCACAAAATACACCACACCAAGAAGAAGGACTTTTGAGGTTAGACCACCAAGTGTTGGACGGACAACTCCATAGCCCATGGAAACCACCAAAAGAAGAAGCCGTGACACTGTCTTCTTGACAGCAGTGAAAGTCACGGCCCATACTGTAATTACCATTGGCCTGCTTCCCGTCGAATTGAAATTTGCATACTCAAAATACCACAGAGCCATTTCACACATGCCTAGGCCAATAACAGCAGTAATGTGGTAATGCAACTGTATAACATCTTTCCAATATTTTACAAACCAGAGAAACCAGACAAGACCAAGAAAAAGGTAAGCCAAAGACATCAAACCATAAAAAGTCATCAATGGCATCATCTTCCCCGGTAGATAACCATCCGGATTTCTCCACACAGTTCTTCCGGAAATCACCGTGTCCTTCAGTTCAGGATCACAAAACATGAAATACAAATAATACATCCCAGTACTATTAATATCAACAGTTTGAATGACCATGTTAGTCTCTTCACTTTGTCCTTCAAAAAACGTTTGCAAGCGTTTCGGCCCGTTCGGTTCATCAGGGTTCTCACGGATGATAACCTCTCCTAACTTACAAGAACCTCCTTTAGCAAGCTCTGGTGTGCAGCATATAGCATCAGAGTTCAAATAAACACCCCCAATGTTATTCCTATCTCTCACTTTAATAATTATAGCTTCAATCAACCCTGTCTTTGGTTGCATCGAACTTGCCTTTTGAGCAGATTCTTTTGTCCTTCGAAAGTTGATAGACTCAAACCTAACATTAACATTAGCATATTAAAAATAATAACTCTTTTAAACCATATCATATTTGATCAACTATAAATTTTACTAATAAAATACTATCTTCTTTCTGTAAACATGCGGCAGGTGGGTTCTCCGCGCCCAACCCAGTTTTACTGGTTTTGTCTATACACAAGAGAAAGGGTTCAAACCCCCTACTTGTTTAACGTTTCTCCTTATCAACCAAGTTATCTCTATAAAGAACATAAAAGGTTGAAAACCCGATTTTACTGGTTTTGTCTATACACAAGAAAAGGTTCAAACCCCTTAATTGCTTAATGTTTTCGAGCCCATTATCACTCATACCAATCAGATGTTTGTTCCAATAAACCCCTGCTATACTTAATTATTTTATTCCAATTCTATCTCAAAGTCTTACTCTTTAACTATGCATCTCTAAAAATACTTTTATTTTTGTTGTCTATAGACGAAGTGACAAACACACTCTGGAACCTATGAAGTACGGACACTCTTCGGATTAGGCGTGTCCCGGTGTCAGACATGTGTTGGGTCAAACATGTGTCGTGTCCGACACCGACACCTATAATTACACTGAATTATGTGATTTTCTCAAATTATTACTGGTGTCGGCGTGTAAGTGTTTGTGTCATGTCCTTACCCGTGCTTCATAGCCTAGAACTCACATAAACAACTTCAAATTCCCAGGTTCAAACCCGAGTGAAGGTGTTCAGCCTAGCAATATCGGCATTGTCATTATAATTTACACAACTATCATGATCTTCAACTAATTTACAACTTTTCTTAATAGTTACAAAATAACATAAAGTGACACTCATTATCAATATGAGACAAAGGCAGTATCAAAAAATGACACTTGAGCTACAATTTCATTAAATTTAAATGCATATGATATCCAAATAAACAAATCAACACATTTCTGTCATCTTGTACCAAAATTTAATATAATATAACAAAAAAAAACATTTTTTTTATCTTACAACAAAAAGGTGACAACAAAAAACAAAACCCAATTTTTTTTCTTTCTTCATATACCTAGAAGAAGAAATAAAAACAGATCAAATCAAATACTGAAAACGGTAAAAAAGTAAAAA
>Ga0228710_1004097_pt1 | contig 23008 bp, 11 predicted proteins | sample MedpolnodulmetaG_FD_177995 | JGI IMG/M metagenome (GOLD analysis project Ga0228710, IMG submission 177995) | Root nodule microbial communities from Medicago polymorpha collected in Santa Monica, California, United States - pink nodules | ecosystem: Host-associated > Plants > Roots > Nodule...
CAAATAAAAAATATATTTTGTAAAAAAAAAAAAGAATGAACAAATAGTTATTTTCGTACTTACGAATAGTCAAAATTCAAAAATAGTATTTGATTGTGCACTACGTTAATCAAAATAAAATAGTAATTGATATTAAAGCGTCTATGTTATATAAGTTCCGCAATATACTTAGGGCCCATTTGGATTAACTTATTTTAGAGTTTATATAAAACAGCTTATGCAAGTAAATAAGTTTTCGTTAGTGAGAGCTTATAAATTAAAATAAAAGCTTATTTTTTTACTTAAGTTATTTTTCATAAGCTTAAACCAAATATGACTTAATTACTGTGATATCAATTCTATAAGTACTTTCTTACTGTCGTATCAACCCTTATAAGAAAAAAGTTATTGTTTGCATTAATAGTCTATTTTAACATGAGAGACTATTTTGACTAATAAAGTGTGTAATCATGGACTATTTTGGAATGTCGATAGTCGATAGATTAAAATACTATTGTGGCTACTCGTTACACATTCAGGGACAAAAATGACTATTCATCCTAAATGAATTGAATTAGCATATTTTATATTAACCAAACGAATATAAAACAATTCATGTGTTTACATAAGTAAAAAAAAAAAACTCATGTGTTTTCAATTTTTTTAAGGAAACTCATATTTTTCATATTCGTTAATTGAATCAGTAATACAACATTGAATGCATTAGGAAGTTATAATTCAGTTAGTTAGTTTAAAATTAGGAGTTAAGGGAAGCACTTGTTGAACAAGTAAATCAATTAGTTAAAAATATTGTTGAAGTTTGTTAAGCTTTTGTAGTATAAATATAGCACGTCTCTTAGTTGCTTGTAATGCAATTCATTCAATAAATATTTACTTTGATTCTCTTCTATTTATCTTAATCCTCTCTCAAATTCTTTCTTCTTAAACATTTGTAGTTTCTCTTTTGTTCTATCAAATTGGCTCAAGAGCTTGGTTTTCGATCATCATTGTTGGAGAATTTGTGAAAGATAGCAACTCACAACAATGAAAGTTTCCCTGCGCATGTACCAATTTTTTATGGCAAGAGTTATGATCAATGTATCGTGAAGATGAAGGTAATCTTCAGGTATCAACAAGATGTTCTTGAAGTTGTAAACGATGGTGTACCATCACTTGCAAGAACTGAAATTGATGTACAACAAGTTGTACACAGATGTGAAGAAGAGATATGGGAAAACAATGTTTCTCATTCACCAGTGTGTGAATAATGACATTTCAGTATGTCTCGACTTTTTTCTTTCAGTGGACCAAATAAATAAACCCCTCTAATTGGTAGGTCAAATAATTATTTGAATCATACCGTTCAAAAAAATAATCCATAGGTGCTCTAGAACGAAGAGGGGCACCCCTCGCTCATGTGAGCCTAATATAGTATTGAAATCACCATTATTGATAAGATGTGTTTTGATATTCATTCATTGTTATGACAACACATAATTGAAAATATATGTAAAATAATTCCACATGGATAATGCATACTAATTAATTTTCTTAATTATTATTATACTTTAAATCAAAATTAGATTAAAATTAATTTAGATTTGATTTGTTAAAATTGATTTAAAGATTAGATTTGAATAAATTCAAAACTTCAACCAAATGAATATACTTCATTTAAAATTGAGTAAATAGCCAGTTTGGTCCCTAACTATTGTCACAAAGGTCCCTGACTTCAGGATTAAATACAAAGTATTCCTTAAATATGCACTTCCGTTATCTGTTTAGTCGTTGACGTTAAAAACTTCTGTTAAGTGATGAGGTGGCGTGCATGAGGTGTCAGAGAGACTAAAGTGAAAGTAGAAAATGATCACTTTGGTCCCTGAACCGAAAATGAATATCCCCAAATTGAATCTCAAATCCCTAAATCACAAATGAATCCCTAAATCTCGTCAAAAGAATATAGTAAACTCAGTGAGATTAGTGGAGATTTGTGGTAACAAAAATGATCATAGTAAACTCCAAATCTTTTGTGCTACCAATCAAAGGAGTTTAGTTTATATGGTATGTATTATTGTAATTAATGAGTAAACCACCAATTTGGTCCCGGTCTTTGTAAGTGATTCTCAAATTAGTTCATGACTCTGTTAATATTTCAAAACAGTCAATGTCTTTGTCAAATGTTTCTCAATTAAGTCCCTCGTCATGCGATAAAAACATAGAAACATGGGTCTAGTTTTAAGTCCCTCGTCATGCGATAAAAACATAGAAACATGGGTCTAATTGAGAAACTTTTGACAATATTTCAAAATAGTTTTTGTCTTTGTAAAAAATTTCTCAATTAGACCCATGTTTCTATGTTTTTTTCACATGACGAGGGACTTTTTTTAGAAACTTTTGAGAAAGACAAGAACTATTTTTGAGTATTAATAGAGGCGGGAACTAATTTGAGAATCACCTACAAAGACATAGACTAATTTGACGGTTGACTCTATAATTAATAGTATGTCTCATGTCAAATGCCTCCAAACTTTTGCTTAACTAAACATGATCAAAAATAGCTTTAACCATAACTTACTTTCAAATAAAACACATTTGTCAAACATGCATGTCATTTGAGATTCAATTTGGGGGATATTGATTTCCGATTCAGGGACCAAACTAACTATTTTCTACTTTCACTTTAGTCATATGACACCTCATGCACACTACCTCATCAGTTAAGAGAAGTTTTTAACGCCATAGATTAAATTGATAGATAATCCTGAGTTAGGGACAGCGAGGTACAGTCACGGAGCAAAGTGATAATTTACTCTTTAAATTATCCTACTCCACTCTTTTATCAGCAAATTTGTTAAGCAGAGTTGTCCCGAACAAAGCACCACCCAAATAAAACTCCCACAGCCTACTCCACTCAATCTACCTCAACCAAATAGAGACCATTATCATTTCTTCCCACACCTTCAATTTTTACATCAACCCAAAGGTACCATTTTTTTTCTTGCATAATTTCCGTTTTTCGCAAATCTTTTCCTATGTATGTTAAATTCACTTCAATTATTTATGTTTGGTAGCTTTAAACCTGTAATAGGTTTCTTCTGGAATGAGTGTAAGGTGTTTGTAAATTTAACTGAACCAGATAATAGAATAATCAGGTCCTACGTGTAGAATAACTCCTATATAGAATAGAATAACTTTTTTGTATCTCTGATCGAAAGCGTGTTAGGTGTTGACACAACACCGACACATGTCATTACATTCAATTAATTCATTTTCTCAAATTATCATTGATGTCTACGGTGTAAGTGTTTGTGTTGGTGCTTCATATTCTTACTATGCTTTGTTTGCAAAATTATTGTTTATGTGAGTCATTGTGCAATTATCTTGTTTTACGTCTTATTATTAGTTGAAGATGACTAAACTATGAATTTGAAACCAATAGTTATTTTAATGAATTATAGAGTCTCAAAGTTTAACATTAGGGTGAGAACTTTAAGTGTAGTTATGTATTCAAACCACTCATGGTCTCTGTTGTCAATAGCGGTCACGCCGCCCGCTACCGCGGTGCGTAGTGATTTTTCATGTCCAGCGCTCTCAGCCGAATCAGAGTGGTGTGAAAGTCAGAAGCGGCCGCAACGGCCGATATAGCGGGTAACAATTCAAAGCGGCCCGGGTCAACAGCCGATATGAGTCATGATTGAGTCAGGAAAATTGTTAGCACAGTAAGACTTAAAACTGATATCTTTTTAAGGGATTGTGTAATTTATCTTTTTTGTAGCAAGTGTCAAACATCTATGTACCATTTATCTTTTACTAGATTGACATTTATTTTGAAAATAAGCAAAAATAAGTTGGAATGATTTAATACAAAATGTCCCATTTATATATTTTATGTTCAGGTGACCTAGGTTTCCGGCTATCAGCACAAGAGTTCTTTTTCCTTTATGCCCTTCATATACTCCGTACAGAAAATAAGATAGATGGAATCCACAAGCTCCAGAGTCAATGTTGTTCAAAGCTCTAGACAATCCTCAAAGCGACTTCTGTTTGACCGCCGCTATGGATGGGTGTAATCTCTCTCACTTTCTCTCAAGTATCTATTAATCTTGTTGCGACTATATTTCATTAATAGTTTTATTGTGATACATTTTGCGATTGTTTAACAGAATTGATGAATGGAAACATCCAGCAGAGGAAGCACTTCATGGTGGCCGAGGAATGTAAGATGTTTCCCTTTTCTTTTAAATCTCTATATCTAGTTTCATAATTAACAAAGTAATGTAACTTAGGAAAAAAACATTTACCACATTTCTAAGCATTATGTGGTTCACTGTGTAGACTGCTTCAGTTAGAAAACTGGGTTTCGAGCACCGGAAATTGTATTGATTAACAGATAACAATGAGCAAAGCTCTTACGGGAAATTAAAACTACCCGTACTAAAGCTCCTTCAAAGAGAGTAATTCCCTTTGCCTAGCTGAAAGTACAGCTCAGATTCTTTTGCATGAAAATAATGCCTAGTACTCTCTCCTTCCAATCATTTATTCACTAAATTGTAACATATGTCCCCAAAATGCGGCGTCTTCCCAGGCCATGTCACTGACGGCCAGATTCCTTCCTTTTCTAGAATAAACCCTCTGCATCTTGAGCCGTGGGTCAGTATCTAGCATCTGATCATTTTCTAAGTCCTCGCCCTTATTCGGCTCATCAGCATTTAGCCCTAAGGTCCTATCAGCTTCTGAAAGAAATGTAAAAAGATAATATGAATTATACTTCGCTTTCTCTGGCGTTTCTGCTGCATAACCTCTTATGCACTTGCTAATTACTATTCTCTCTTTATCTTTTTAAAGGTTTTGCATACTCCCACTTGCCAAAAGTTTGGTGCAGATGGCCTCACAATCGGTATGATGACAATTTTATCACTGTTAAAAGTGTTACTCTGATTTTCGCTTAGTGGTTACTCTCTTTATTTTTATTTTTTGTAGAAATCAATTTATTGCATACCGTGTTCTTGGCTAGCCCGTTTTGATTTGTACTTCTTATGCCTTGTATATTTTCATCTTTGCTTCATAGTAATAAGTTATTATAAGTAATCTTTGTAATTCTTAATGGGTTTTCAGATTTTCTTCCATTGGTTTTAAAGACAAGTCAAATATGAGATTATTTAAATTTAATAAGTTTTGTGCATGTCCAATGTAATGGATAGGGTTATGGATGGGTTGATATTTACTATTTGAACTAACATAGTCATAGGAAGGGCAAACCCTGTTATCTATTGCTTTCTGTGGACTGTCATTTGTCAAAACTTGGATATTGTTAGGAATTTATTAAGTTGGAGGATCGAATGAGTCATGGATTTTTGGTTGTATAACAAATTTTGAAAAGGAGAATATGACCTTCTGTTTGCTTTATCACTCAGAGTTGAGTCCTTGAATATGCCAAATGTCTTATTTCACAAGCAATTCCTCTTTAAATTAGTTGTCAATATGCTTTTCAGCTATCGCTTGTTTTGCAACAAAAAAAAAAAATCTGCTTCAGGAGTCCAAGATTTCTCCAAGTTACTTGGAAACTCGGTCACTTACTTTTCTGTAGCTTAAGATGATTAATTAGATAGGCTCTAGGAATAAAAAGGATAAAACTTCATTTAGGTACTGTACAGTTGAAATTTTTTGGTGCTGTATTGTATCAGTATATGGTCAGATTAAAGGGTAGAGAAATCTGTAAAATCCAATTTTGTTACTAGTGTTGATGACTTATGAACTTGGATTATGAGGTATGGTAATACCTACATAATAGATAGATTGCATGTATATGTCTTCTTCATTAAATTTTAAATTATTGTGTGCTCTCTTTTTATTAGCCGACCCCACTTAGTGGGATAAGGCTTGGTTGTTGTTGTATTGTGTGCTCTTTTTTGTATTTAGTGTGACCACATTGTGTGAAATTGACTTATTGTGACCAAATTGTACATGTTAGAAATTAGAATGTGAGAATGCTGCCTCAGTCAACTAATTATTATATGATTTAGGAAGAACTATTACTCCATCATTTAACTTATACAACACACAACACAACTTTTTTGCAGATAAACCTTGGAGTTTCCTCGGCCATAAAAGCTGCTGAAAACCCACAGATGTTTTCCTTGCAGATGCTGCAGAGTGCTCTAGATGACCGTGTTCGCGATTTTGTGTCGTCTTTGAAAATTGGCAGGTGAAAGGTTTCACCCACAACAAAAATACTCTGCCACATTGTTCCAACAGAAACCAATGATGAAAGGCGCAAAAGTTTCTCCTCGTTAAAAGTTTGTGTTTTGCGCGTATGCAACTATGCTTAAGTGCTTTAAATTATGATAGTAGTCTTGTTTTGCATTTTGAAAACAGCTTAATTAAGCACTTATTGAATATTCATCTATTATCAAACGTTTATGTATAATTTATTTTTATGGTAGACGCAAAAGTTTAAATTATGCCACATTGTTCCAACAGAAACCAATGATGAAAGGGCAAAAGTTTATTGTCATTAAGAGTTTGTGTTTTACTTGTATGCAACTATGCTCAAGTGCTTTAAATTATGATAGTAGTCTTGTTTTGCATTTTGAAAACATCTTAATTTTGCACTTATTCAATATTCATTTATCATCAAAAGTTTATGTTTAAGTTATTTTTATGGTCAAAGCAAAATTGTAGTTACATTGTTGTTATAAATTTCAGAATATTTTCATAAACTATTTTAGAAAGTTCAATGAAATAAGTCTAAAATTAGTTTATGAATATGTCATAAGTTATTTCTTTAAGCTCTTTCCAAACACTAAGAGGCGTGCTTAATTATAGTAGATAAACTTAAATAAGTTGCACATAAGTCAATTTTATACGGAAAATGCTAACAAGTGTCCTTAGGACATTTGTTAAGAAGTTTAAAATGAAAACTTTTTCTTTTCAACACTTTGAAACAACAAGAAGTGGCTTTTGGCCAACCTAAATTTTATCATTCATTTCTAATTTTGAATCCCTAACAATTTAGTCCAACCTTTCCTTAAAATCACTCCATACCTTGTTTCAAATATCACAAATCACAACAAACTTAGTTTTCTTATAAAAAAAATGGGTACAGTGCACACAGATCGCAAATTCTATTTCTGGATGGATTATCATTGTTCACGAATCCAAACCCTTTGTAATCCACATTGAAATGTTTTTGGTTTCTGTAATTATTAATTTGTATAGTTTACATACATTTGTTTACATGTAGAACTTTGATGATGATGTTTGGGAGAAAGAAATCCATGTACAATATTTGTTGTTTCTCCTTTTGTCATTTCACATCTTTTTCTTAATCAAAAAAGATATGTCAAATGATAAAAGGACAAACAACACATTTGATTTGAGACATTCATGCTATGAAGAACCAGGGTATTTCACAACCAGAGGTGACAACATAACATTCACAAGATATTGATAAAAAAGCATTAACTTGGCGAATGGTTTCAACATTTAGAAATTGATAGGTACAAAATGATAGAGGATAAATTCAGAACTCAAATTCATGTTTGTATCAGCCCTGGTAGGTATCAGGTAAACTGAGACAAGGTAATGCAATGGTAGTGAAATTTGTAGCTTCAAAATTGAAATAAATTGTCTTAAAAATGTCTGTTTTGACAGAAAGTTCGGCACGATGATAAATGCCACATCTTAGAATTAATCTAACTACAAATTCTTTAGTTTAAAAATTTCACAAACAGTCACTTTAACTGTTTGTTAACAAATGAGACTACAGCAATACAGATGCTGAGTATGCATCATTTAGCTGATAACCATGGTAGAGTCTACACCCCAACAGCTTATAACCAAGTTATCATCTTACTAGTTTATAACATTTATGACTAAACTCAGCCTTATATTATTGCTTTGATCGCTTGTATTTCATAGAATTGAAATCAGTAACAGGATATTAAGACGCACACAAGGAGAGTAGAGAGCCTATATGCATCTTAAATACAGAATATTCAGTCTCCTAGAGGCAAAACCAATCGAACAACTAACATAAAAATTCATAGTATGGTATTACCACAAACAAATCCAAATATACGACGTTACACCAAAGAGCCAACACACTATCAAAAAGTAATTTAGAATGACATAATAATTGTATTGAGAACAAAACAACTTCCAAGATTGTCATTTCTAGAGTACCAACAAACATTAAATAACGACCAAAACTGAAATGGAATTCGATTTGATAAAGCTTCAAAAGCATTACTTTAAAAGCTAACAAATACTACTCAGTACTTAACGGGAGCAAGAATTTCAAGTTGGGGAGCAAGCTTCTCGTCTACGATCTTCTCTGCTTTAGCCCTCAATTTATTGATCTGCTTCTTTTTCTCATAAGCAGCAAAAGCCCTTTCCTTCCTCTTCGTCTCGAGCTCCTGTTAACAAGAGAACAGTTAAAAACTTAGGAACCGCGGTTATTTATCAAATACAAAGAAGAAAACTTCAATCATAACCAAAATAACTGACCTTGATGGTGCCGGCGTAGTTCCATCCAACCTCTGCGGATAATTGTCCAAGCGAGCAGTATTTGTGTCCCTTTTGAAGCCTCAACACCCTAAATTCAACGACTCGTTCAGTATTCAAACTCGATAAAAATTCTAATTCTTCGTCGAAAGAAGAAACAATACTTACTTAAGAGCATCAGGAACAACCATCCTCTTAATTTTGTCATATGGAGGTGGAATACCCTCATACACCTTCATCCTGGCAAGTGCCGCCTCTCCACGCTTTGTCTTGTGTGGAATCATTCTACAAAAACACAAACAACTTTTCAGAAACCCACCAAAACAATAACACATCGCTCAAAAACAAAATCAATTCTCAAAAACTCTCCAAAAGAGAACAGAACACTCAAAAACAACAACACTTTTCGAAACACAACACTCAAAGACAACATCATAACCTGTCAAAAACCATCCACAAAAGAACACAACATTCAACACTGCCAACAATATCACTACTCAAAAACCCTCCTAAAAACAACACAAAACTCACAAACAACAAGATCAATTCTCAAAAACCCTCCAAAACAGAACACAAATCAATAACATCGACAGTACTTCTCAAAAACTGAAGAAAACAACACAACACTTCTGAAAAACCATTCACCAAATACTATAACACTAAACAACAGCATTTGTTTATAACAATTTAACAAATCAATCAAACAAACAGAGACATTCAACCGCAAAACAACTCATCCTTAAACAAATCCACGTCAAAAAATCACAAAAACCAATTACAAACATTAAACAATAAACATAAATAACACATATACAACATAAACAAATCACAAGATCTAGCAAAATAACTATAATCATTCAGAAAACAACAACCTATTAATATCCAAAATGCGATTTATGAATTAAAACAACAACCCAGAAATATCAAAAATGCAATTTTTAAACAAAAACAATAACCTAGTAATATCCGAAAATGTGATTCAACAACAAAAAAACAAAGATTGAATGATTTAGCGACTAACCCACGAACAGTACGCCAAAAGATCTTACTGGGAGCCCTAAAATGAATAGGACCATGAGAAGGTTTGGTGTTCATCCTCTTCCTAAGAAATCTCATATACTTCATCTTCTGCCTAACAAGACCACCAGAAGCACAAATCTCTTCACATCTAACAAGAACAACCTTCTGACCATTGAGAAGCTCCTTTGCAACGATGGAGGCAAGTCTACCTAGCATGTGGTGCCTTGCATCGATCACCACCCTCTTTGCGCAGATACCTGAACCAGACACCATTTTTGCTCGATCTTCTTCTTCTCCTTCTTTGTGGCTCGGTTAGGGTTTTGTGGTGAATGTGAGAGAAGTATATATATGTCGTTTTTTTCATGGGTTGGGCTTTTCGGGTTTAGGCTACGTAACCCACGTTTGGTGTAAGCCCGACATGTGCTTTGGTATTAGAAAATTGCTGTTCCCACTTGTAAAATTACTAAACAAAACACATGGAAATTGCGCATTTGCTCTCAACTACAATTAAATACTGTTTGGTGATGGCAACGATAGTTAACTACAGTTGCAAACGACATTGCAATGGTAGCTAACTACTGTAGCTATCAGTATTGCAGTCGGTGCATGTTGTAATTCAGAACCATGCTAATTTTCGGCAAGTTATGACCAGTAATGCAAAACGACAATTTTAGTGGAAAGAAAACCAATACACCAACTATTTTAAGTCATAAGTTACAACATTACATAATTTTTCATAATTCATTAACATTAAATCAATTCGATATTACGTTAACATTACACGAATAATTGAAATTCAGCAAAAGTGAAAAGTCTATAAAATGACATCAAGTCTCTATTGACAATTTGGTCAGTTGCAGTTTGAACGAACACAGAGATATAACACGTTATTTTCAACTATCGACCTAAATATTAATTCTACGTTGTTATTGTCACGAATAACCCGGGGAGAATAAACTGTTTTCCACATGTCTTCATCTTTATCCGTCCCAAGATCTACACATGGTACCTGTACAAATACATGAGATGTAGTATGATTTTCATCAAGATAGACAAAGTATTTGTTAAGTTGTGTCTTTAACTTCATTGTGTCGGTTGGAGTTAAAAAAATGTAAGCGTCTTCTTGAAAGTGGAATATCAGACATGAGCTTCAATTTGTGCATCTTAGACATGTTTAACTTCACATAAGTTTATAAAATAGCAAATATCAGAATAAAACAAAACGAAAGGTAAAGTAGATCACCGAAACATAGACGTATATTTATAAAAGAAAAATATTTATATAATTTATAAAAGGTTAGTTGTATATTTGCCACAAAAATGACATTACATTATATCCAATGCTCTCATTACTGTCTTAACTATATCATTTGACTTCACCTCTTTGACTTACCTTCTCTTTTCCATCAACTTTTATGTCCTTTGGTTTCACTCTGCAGTTTGTGATGCACTTTGCTCTAACATTTCTACCAATATTAAAATAACTAAGTATTGCACTAGTTTCGGGGAGAACAGTTGCTACGACATTCATCAAAGTCGTATCCTTGTCAGTCACAACCACCTTTGACATATCTTTCTTTGAGTTAAGAAGTTAAAGCAACATCTATAAAACCCAAGTAAACTTGCCCTCTTTCTCAGCCGTAATAAATGCAAAAGCAACGGAATATGTCATATCGGTTAAGGTGACCCTAACTATTTCAAACAATGACATCATGTACATATTGGTTTTATAGGTGGAGTCCAAGATCACAACTGCCGAAAAATTGTTAAACAACTTAATAGATTCAGGATGAGCCCAAAATATGTCATCAACGATAGTACTCTCACTTTGTGCTATGGTGAAATAAACAAATTCGTACTCCTACAACTTTGAGACTATATACTTCATCCTTGTTTTGTCATTTATGCTTGAATTTTTTATATTTTGACGATCATTGAATAATTGCTTTATATTTGTCAGGTACTCTTGTCCTTTTCACTTCAAATTCGTCAAAATATTTTTTGGTTGCACCAAACTCTTGGTAAAATCATGCACAATCTTCTTGTCATCCTCCCTTAATCTTCCTACAAGAATGTGCCCTTCTAACTTTGGCGTTGTCTCATTGTTGTGAACTCCATTAAGAATAGCCAACTTCCAAGCCTTTGCTTCCATACTAATATATCCACCCAACTTGAAGATACACCCACATTTCCTTGATCATGTTGCTTCAAGCTCCAATCTTTTCTTGGGTACTTTGTGATCGCCACTCCTTTCACAAATCAACTTCAAAATTGGATTCTTTATACTTAATCTTTCTCTAACAACTGTAAATTCGGCCCTATTTTCTTGTCGATGTATCAAACTAAGCAATTTATCTCTACCTTTCCTTGTATCTTGGCTCGAAAAGAAATGAGTCATGTCAACTCTGTTGACACCAAGTTGGGACGCACCAGAACTAACATGCAAAGCTTCAACATTGACGAAAGATTCAACATAAATGAAAGCTTCAATAGTATGGTTTTTGACATCAACCGAAGCTTCAACCTTAGGTGGTTTGATCTCGTCGAAATAATTGACAAAACTAGGTTTTGTCTCTACCGGATCATCATCTGCAATCTCAACCATAAATATAAATAAACAACATATCATTGCAAAAACATTTAATTAATATTTAACTTAAAAGAAAAAAAATTGAGAAAAAGTAAAAATAGGCAGTAGCTGTTGGAAATTTTGAAAATTCAAGGCCACAATTGTAGTTAACTACAATTCTACTAATGGTAGTTAACTACAATTGAAGTTCTAATGCCAACGGTAATTAACTACCGTTGCAGGTGCATTTCAGAAATTACAAAATTATGACAGAAAGCTGACCAAATATGAATGTGTTAAAAGATGCATTATAGGTTTTTGATGTCAAATGTGTGTAGAAACCTTCTAGCAATACTATGTGATCGCCACTCCTTTCACAAATCAACTCCAACATTGGATTCTTTATACTAGATCTTTCTGTAACAACTGTAAATCCAGCCCTATTTTCTTGTAGATGTATCAAACTAAGCAGTTTATCTCTATCTTTCCATGTATCTTGGCTCGAAAAGAAATGAGTCGTGTCAACTTTGTTGACACCAAGTTGGGACACACCGGAACTAACATGCAAAGCTTCAACATTGACGAAAGATTCAACATAAACGAAAGCTTCATTAGTATTGTTTTTGACATCAACTGAAGATTCAACCTTAGACAGTTTGATCTCGCCGAAATAATTTACACTACTAGGTTTTGTCTCAACCGGATCATCATCCGCAATCTCAACCATAATTATAAATAAACAACACATCATTACAAAAACATTTAATTAATATTTAACTTAAAAGACAAAAAAATAGAAGAAAAATATAGGCGGTAGCTGTTGGAAATTTTGAAAATTCAAGGCCACAATTGTAGTTAACTACAATTCTACTAATGGTAGTTAACTACAACTGAAGTTTAATGCCAATAGTAGTTAACTACCGTTGCAGATGCATTTCAAAAATTACAAAATTATGGCAGAAAATTGACCAAATATGAATGGGTTAAAAGATCCATTACTTGTTTTTTGACGTCAAATGTGTGTAGAAACCTTCTAGCAATCATTCTCTAATGATTTGAGATAGATTGGGGAAAAAATTACACTTTTATGGTTTTTTGTGAATAAGGTAAGAAAAGGTGATGAATGAATAGGAGGTAGGAGTATGTTTGCCGGTTTTGGGCAAAATTCTATCGCAATGGTAGTTAACTGTTGTTGGAAGGTCAATTGTAGTTGACTGCAGTTGAGGGTAAATTCGTAATTCTTGATATTTTTTTAGCAATTTTACAAGTGGGAACAACAGTTTTCTTATTATTGTTGAATAAATTAGTAAACGAGTTTAATTTATATAACCCGTGCGTGAAAAAAAGTTTTACACCCCGATGTTGTCTTGTCATATTATTTATCAAGTTAAAAACGTGGTAAATTCTTATATACTCTGAAGTTCTCTTGAGTATAGAAACCCCATATTCAAAGCTCATTCAAAACTTGATTTTATTTCAAAATAAATTAATAAAAGAATATGACATGGTATTGAGTAATTGGATGTTGAAGGATACATATACAACCAAACACGAGAGGTACAATTGGGTTCACCTAAAAACACATGACTTATCATAGCTCATTAATTGATGTGATAACATATCATTAAATGCATGTGTGAAAAATATGGACATCAATGTGTGTATATTTTGTTTTTGTTGGTAGATATACGAAATGACAAAGCCATTATAAACTCACACACACACAAGTTGAGGTACCGGGGTTCGAACCCCATTCATGACATCCGGCCTAACAATTTCAGAATTTTACCAGTTGAGCTAGGACTTCTGGACTTGTGTATATAAATTAAACTCATTAATATTCTAAATGCCATTTTGATCATCCTATTTTATGATAATTGAAGTTTTGACCCCTTCATCAAAACGTGTATTTTTGTCCCCTAATTAACTTTTTTAGGAAATTCAACCCCCGATCTCAATGTTATTGGCCTGATTGATATGTATCAATGTTCTTTGATTCGTATCACTCTTCATCTGGGATCTCATGATACGATTCAAACTCCTTCCTTTAGAGGTTTCAATCGATTCAATCTTCATCTGAAAATTATCTGAATCGTATCAATATTCTTGTGAATCGCGTCAATCATCATGCTTTCCATAATCTCCTTTTTACAATATCGAATCTTATCAAGATTTTACTGAATCAGTCCACACACTTTTTAATCATTTGAAATAATTTACAAATAGACTCTGAAATGTTCAAAAACTCTCCTTGTCTCTCTCTCTACATCTTCTTCAGATTAAACACTTTATTTAGATCTTTGTAAAGTGTGAGGTCAAGGTTGTTAGGGTGCTATAGTACTTGCAACATTTGTTTCTCTCAAGGGTCTTGGTGGTAGATCAAAGATCTGAAAAAAGAAGGCATTTTTCACCTCCAAAGGGATTTTTGGGGGTTGTTTCTCAACCACATAAAGATTCAAGGAGATCGGAGCTTCGAACATTGCAAAGACGAATTCTCGGAGTAGAAGTTCTAGGGATTGCATGGAAGCTTGAGGTTCGAAGGTCTTGTGGGTGTCCAATTTCAAGAGGTCTTGAAGATTGAATCTTGTGTGATTGCTTAACATATAAGATTAGGGAATCGAAGGAATCTTTGTAATCATACATTTGTAAACATTTTTCATCATAGTGGAAGACCATGATATAGGCATTTTCTATCACGAATAGAGGACGTACCCCTAGAGAGGACGAAAATGGGGAACCTCTATAAATCTTAGTGTTTGATGGCCGGATATGGCAAGTGTACCAATCGTTAACCAAGTAATAAAGTGATAAGTCGAATGTCGTATCCACATGGATTGTCCTTTCCTCCAAACAATTCGTGTTACTTATTTTTGTAAGTTAACGGTATAAAAGTTAGGTTGAAATTTTTATCTGTTGGCAAAAGAGCAAGTTTACCTATTTTGGTTGCAGAAAAGTAAGCAGCGGTTAGGATTCTTCGAATCCCCTCTGTATATATATTGTTGGATAATAAGTAATAGAAATGTCCCGTTTATTTATCTTAGGTAAACTATACAAGTGATGAGGTTGTTGGGACGTCACTAACCTATTTTAGTCTATCCCTCTGATGGCTAACTGCACCTGCTGATCGCACAGTGATCCTTACGTGCGAGGTATTGCTAATTCAAAGGTAATTGAAACATAAACGTAAATTGGCTTTCCGGTGATTCCCAAGGCAATGAAGGCCAAGGTTCCCTTAGGTCTTCCCATCTATGAATCTTAGGACACTCATAGCAAACTCTCTCTACGTTTTTAGTAGTTCTACAAACGGGCAACCCTAATCTACGTCTACCTTACTAAGGGTTTCAAGAGAATGGTTCTATTAGGTTATGGCTTATTTCCTTCAACTAGAACTTGTTTCCCTAATTACTAACCGGTTAATTCCTAGGTTCGGTAAGGCACCACCCGACTCAATAATTTCACCTACTAAGTACCTACGACTGGGGTTAACAATTCTTATGGCATATTTGGCTAGTTAATAATCAATTACTTCCTAGACAGATAGTTATCAGTAAAGGGATATAAATATCAAGATATAAGCATCCAGTACCTAAGTACCTAATCTAGGGTTGCACCTATCATAAAAATAAACTATTTCCTAATAAAACTTAATAGTGAACAAAAGAATAAATAAATAAAATAAACGACATATTATATTAAATAAATATCCAACAAAAATGTACAGAGGTTCATCCTGGAAATCTAACCTAAAAAGATTTAGTTACACATGGTAACTAAAAACAAATTACTAAAGATAAAAACATACCTTAGAAAATCAAGGAGAAGATAGAAACTCTCCCGAAGCTCCAAAGTTGCCTTCCTCTTGAACTGCCACAGTTCTGAACGAGAAATTTTGAATGAGGAAGACTGATATTTATAGTGAGAGTTTCTACCTTGGTTTGGGCTAACAGTTCGGGCTTTATCCAAAATAAAAGCAGGAAAAGATGCTTGTGCCCCACATTTTCAGATGCAAGGGGCACATTGCTAGTGTGCCTAGAATGACCGTATGGTTAAAACCATGCCCTAGGCGCATAACATGCCATTCCATGTGCTAGGCACATGGTTCATGTGCTAGGCACATTACTCACGGGCAAATGGTTCATGTGTTAGGCGCATGACATCTCTCCTGGGCCCAAATTCTCCGATTTTTCGTCGTTTTAGGTCTTCGTCTTCAAATAACTTTCCTCAGGACTAGGGAACAAAATTCCTCCGTGGTGTTTGTCTTCTGAGGCCTCTTGAATCTTCATTCTTCATTTCCTTGAATCTTCACAATTCTTAAGATGTTCTTGATTTTCCGATTTGCATGATTTCTTCGTGAATTACTTCAACAATTTGAATAATCCCCGACAACGATGCCAAAACTTAATGGTCGGATATGGCATGTGTACCAATCCTTAGCCAAGTAATAAAGTGATAAGTAAAGTATCGTATCCACATGGATTGTCCTTTTGTCTAAACAATTCGCGTTACTTGTTTTTGTAAGTTGACGATATAAAAGTTAGGTTGCAATTTTTATCTATTTGCAACAAAGCAAGTTTACCTGTTTTGGTTGCAGAAAAGTAAGCAGCGGTTAGGATTCTTCGAATCCCCTATGTATATATTTTGTTGGATAATAAGTAATAGAAATGTCGCGTTTATTTATCTTAGGTAGACTATACAAGTGAGGAGGCCGTTGGGACGTTACTAACATATTTTGGTCTATACCTCCGATGGCTACCTGCACCTGCTGATCACACGGTGATCCTTACATGCGGGGTCTTGCTAATTCAAAGGTAATTGAAACATAAACTTAAATTGACTTTCCAGTGTTTCCCAAGGCAATGAAGGCCAATGTTCCCCTAGGTCTGTCCATCTATGAATCTTAGGACACTCATAACACACTTTATATACGTTCTTAGTAGTTCTACAAATGGGCAGCCCTAATATATGTCTACCTTACTAATGGTTTCAAGAGATTGGTTCTATTAGGTTACGACTTATTTCCTTCAGCTAGGCACTTGTTTCCCTAATTACTAACCAGTTAATTTCTAGGTTCGGTGAGGCACCACCCGACTCAATTGTTTCACCTACTAAGTACCTATGACTAGGGTTAACAATTCTTATGGCATCTTTGGCTAGTTAATAATCACTTACTTGCTAGACACATAGTTATCAGTAAAGGGATATAAATATCAAGATATAAGCATCTAGTTAGTGATAACAATATTAGGCCCTGTCATAACCTAAGTACCTAATCTAGGGTTGCACCTATCACATAAATAAACTATTTCCTAATAAAACTTAACACCGAACAAAAGAATAAATAAATAAAATAAACGAAATATTATATTAAATAAATATCCAAAAAAAATATACAAAGTTTCATCTTAGAACTCTAACTTAAAAATATTTAGTTACACATGGTAACTAAAAACAAATTATTAAAGATAAAAACTTACCATAGAAAATCAAGGAGAAGATAGAAACTCTCCCGAAGCTCCAAAGTTGCCTTCCTTTTGAATTGCCACAGTTCTGAACGAGAAATTCTAAATGAGGAAGACTGGTATTTATAGTGAGAGTTTCTACCTATGTTTGGGTTAAAAGTGCGGGCTTTACCCATAATAAAAGCAGGAAAAGACGCTTGTGCGCCGTATTTTCAGATGCACAGGGCACATTGCTAGTGTACCTAGTGCATGAGTGTATGGTCAAAACCAAGCCCTAGGCGCATGAACAATGCCCTAGGTGCATGGCATGACATTCCATGTGCTAGGCGCATGACTTCTCTCTTGGGCCCAAATTCTCCGATCATTTTAGGTCTTCGTCTTCAAATAACTTGCCTCATGACCAGGGTGAAGATGAGAAAAACACAAGAATAGGGGGTTGAATTATATTAGCTTTTTCTTCTTTTTAAACTGAGTCCAATGTTCAGAATCTGATAGAGTTCAGAATTAAGAACAAAGTTCAGAGTCTAATGCAGCGGATAAATAGAGAGAGAGAGAGAGAGAGAGAGAGAGAGAGAGAGAGAGAGAAGAGAGACAAAAAGCAATTATACATGTTCCTTCCACAATCCGGAAGTAGTCATGTCCCCCTTGCACTTCCAAGGAGAGTTCACTAAAATCAATACCTAATTACAAATGCTCAAGCACACAACAAGAGACTTCCAATACTCAAGCACACTTGCAAGATATTCTCTATGCTCAAGCACAAAAGCAAGAGACTTCTAAACAAAAAAATTACACAGAAAGATGTTTTAGGCTGTACACTTGATATACAATCAGTGGTGTTCACAATACAAATCAAATACAGACTCTTAAGACTCTAAAATTTCTAAGATATGAAAGTTGTTAAGAAATTCTAAGTGAACTTTGATGTGCAACAGTTTCAGCAGAGTTTTGATACTAGTAAAATTGTTGTTGAGTCTCTTACAATCTTCAATTCTTCACTCCTTTATATAGAGGTGTGAGAGACACGTTTATGATTGCCAGCACGTCAAAAAGAGTCGTTGTTGAATCTTGATCATCACCAATGATTTTTTTGCTTGATATGGTTAATGTCCTAGGAGAGAATAATTTGAAATTCATTCCCTGTTTAGAGAATTAACCAGCGTAGACACAGTTGTAGCTTGTACTATTGCAGACATGAAGAGTGGAGTAGTGGTTGTGCAATTGTACTATGTCCTTTTCTGCGCTCTTCAGTGGATAAGCATCCAATGCCTTCTAATTCCTCAAAAATAGTCGTTGCTCCAGGCTTCTATTCCTTATGCAATGATGTGTCTACAGAATAAAAAACTTTAACTAACTGCAACTTCTTTGACTTCAAACTCTGATGATCTTCAGACTCTTATGGTCTTCAGACGCTTGATGACGTCAAACTCTGGCAGTCAACTTCTGATGGTGTTCAGGCTGTCTTGCAACATAAGATTCCTTTACTAATTCCTTTTCTCTCTTTTGTTTTTTCAAAATCAATACTTGAATTCTAAGACTTATAAATTTTTGTCTATGGTCCTGCACACTTGAACAAATATTAGCATATCCAATTGACTTTTTAATACCTTGTTATCATCAAAACTTAAGGTGGTAATGTTAAACACATTTTGTTCCCACAATCTCCCCCTTTTTTATGATGACAAACACTAGTATTAATGGTCAATTGTTGTTAATCTAATTAACAAGTTGACTTTAGGGTATGAGGTTTGTAAGCCCCCCCTGAGTCTGATATATAGTTCTTAAGGTGAGGTTTGTAAGCTCCACCTGAGTTCTATGCAAGTTAATTAAATTTATTTTAAACTTAAAACGTCACTTAGAAATAATTTCACATGAAATTAGAGACTAAGAGAGGAGAAGAAGATTCTCCTAAATTAATTTTAATGTTAATTTAGTGGGCTCAGAGCCTAAATGTACTATATCCTACTCCCCTTTTTGTCATCAACAAAAAGAATAAAAACAAAAGAGAAGTAAAAAAAACATGAATTATTTCTAAGCAATATATCATAGCATGGTTGAAATATCAAATAATCATTAAGTATCAGAGTAAAATAATCAAAACGTATCAGAAACATAAACATTAGAAGCATAAACTAAGAAACATAGACAATAAGAAATATGGTGTGCAATCTAAGTTTGCAGTTGTTGTTGTTTCATCATGGCCATCATGTCAGACATCATAGCCCACTTGTTTCAAGATGAAGTAGATCATTCTTGTGAACAAGAAGGTGGATCTAGAAGAGGGTGCCAAAAATTCAATTGTTCCACCAATAAATTATTATGAGTCAGATATCATGAAAGCAATTATCACAACTTTCAAAAAACAAATGGATGTAAGTAATCACTCTAAGTATGCATCTCAATGTTAATTACTTTATCATAGTGTATACAATTAGAATACTTTTTTAAACTATTATTTAATTTATCTTTGTGGCAGATATATATTGACAAATTAAAAGAGCTGGTAGAGACAAAAGATTTGAAGCATTTTTGGGCAATTATTTTTTTTGATGACAGTGAAAATAAGGTAAATACAATAGCTAGCTCTTAATTTTAAGTTATTTTTTCTTTTGCCCCAAAATTATATTGTTTGGTATGACTTATATAGGTGGAGATGAGAAAAGGAAGAAAAGCAACAAACAAGGTGATTGGACCTATCTCGGTTTCTTACGAACTTCCTCGATGTTATCTCGAGATTGACGTTCAAAGGGTAAGATTGGTTATGTGTCATTTCTTACTCAATTACAATTTGTCATATCCATGATTAATATTATATTAACATAATAAGGAAATACCATGCTTGCTTTATATTTAATATAATTTTGAGGTAAATTAAAAATTTGAATTGATTTTATTTATAATGTACAGTTGATTGTAACACGGCCTCGTTCAAAGGGTGTCCCTCAAAGATCTATTGTGACAAATTTACATACATGCAAGCTACATTGGTTGTAAAATATCATATATATCTTCAATAAAATTGGCATTAATTCCTTGACAACTAACAAAGTTTGTATGTATGTTAATGCAGTGCTTTGTAACTTGTCATAAGAAATATTGATTTATTTTGTTTGCTTAAGCAACAAAATGAACAACTACTCCAAATTGTTGAATATAGCTCAAAAGAGCATCCTCACTTGCAGAATAGTAGTTGCCAATTGGGTGTGGATATCAGTAACAGAATCCAAATTAAACACTTGGTCAATTGCATATGGACTAGTACTCAGAATTTGGGATGCCAAAGTTAACAATGAGCCATCTCCAATAGTGTTAGATGCTTCAAATGTTGCATTAATATTTGGTTGGCTCTTTGAACACACAACAAAATCATATGGAAGGATGGGTAAATCTTTAGAGTCTTCACCCCTTAAATCATATAAATCTAAAATTTGGTCAATGAAATAAATCTCAACATCTAGGTCTTTAAGGGGTGAAGACTCTAAAGATTTACCAATCCTTCCATATGGTTTTGTTGTGTGTTCAAAGAGCCAACTAAATATTAATGCATCATTTGAAGCATCTAACAGTATTGAAGATGGCTCATTGTTAACTTTGGCATCCCAAATTCCGAGTACTAGTCCGTATGCAAATGACTAAGTGCTTAATTTGGATTCTGTTAATGGTATGAACACCCAATTGGCAACTACAATTCTGCAAGTGAAGGATGCTCTTATGAGCTATATTTAACGGTTTGGAGCAAAAGAAAAAATAACTGAAAATTAATACCTAGTTATAGTACTTACCTTATTTCACCGTTATAAAAAATAATCATCTTCTAAAAATGCTTCAAATCCTTTGGCTCTTCCAGCTCTTTTAATTCGTTAATATATATCTGCCACAAAGATAAATTAAATAATAGTTAAAAAAAGTATTCTAATTGTATACGTGATAAAGTAATTAACAACGAGTTGCATACTCAGAATGATTACTTACATCCATTTGTTTTTTGAAAGCTGTGACACAGTTGGTTTCATGATATCCGATTCATAATAATTTATTGGTGGAACTTGTTGAACAATTGAATTTTCTGCACCCTCTTCTGGATTCACCTTCTTGTTTATAGGAATGATCTGCTTCATATTCAAACAAGGGGACAGAAGAAGTGGAAGGATCCATCTTCTTGTTGATAGTGTGATTTGCAACCAACATATTGTGCCCATAAACAACCGCCATTAATTCATTTCATGGATCCATGAAATATACACACAAAATAATAAAATACCAGGGTGTGACGAAGAGAGATAATCAGAATTGAATATGTACATAAGCAACAAATCACATGTATTTATAGCCTAAAAAAAAATTGTTAACGTTGCTCACCAAGCCCTTCCTTAATATATTTGTTTTAAAACAAATTGGAAAATATTTAAAAATTTAAAATTCAACGAATCCATTTAGTTTGTGACTATCCACTGATCGGTTGGTGTTATGGTATGTTGATAAAGTTATGATTTTTGTAAAAATGGAATAATATATTTTGAATCAAATTAAATAAAATTTTCTTAATTAACACGTTGGTGTTATGGTATGCTCATAAAGTTATGATTTTGTCAATTTAAAAATGGAATAATATATTTTGAATCAAATTAATAAAATTGTTCTTTATTAGCAGGTTAGTTATTATTTTTGCACATATATTATATTTTCCAAACAAAAATTAATATTTTTATTTAATTATACAATTAATGAAATAAATAATGTCTTTAATAAACAATATGCCTATTATCGTTTGTCAAAAAAAAATGCCTATTATAGTTACGATTTAAAAAAATTCTATTAAATTATTTATTTTTGATGTTTTCAACAAATTTTTTTTTACCATTTAAATATTTTTATTTTATTCTATCAACCATATAAATATATTTGCAAATACTCTTATTTAAAAACTGTTTCTAATTAGTTTTTAGTCTTTTCTTTTGTGGTGGCCGGGGTTTGAACCTCGGACCTTGCATATATTATGCATTGTCCATACCAACTGAGTTAATCTCACGATGACAATTATTTTTTAGTCTACACCACCACATTATATTCTAGTTTATTTCTTTTTTTCATTTATTTTTATTTATTTATTATATTTTTTAAAAGGGGTTGCAGATGATTGTGAAGGAGATAGAATGCCAACTTGGTTGGGATAAATTTCTCTCTTGTAATTTCCTTGCAATTATTATAATTTTCTTATCTGAGTGTGTTTTATATATAAAAAAATGATTTTTTTATAGCTTGATATCAATTATTAGAATTTTCTTTAAATATATTTTAGGAAGTAGTGATACGGCCACAATACACTCTTCACCTCTTATTTGAGTAATGACTTTGGGTGATACACGAAATTTTCCTAACATTATTTTTCATAAGAATGCATATATATATATATATATATATATATATATATATATATATATATATATATATATATTTTTTTATTTTTGTGAGTATA
>Ga0228710_1004099_pt1 | contig 23005 bp, 10 predicted proteins | sample MedpolnodulmetaG_FD_177995 | JGI IMG/M metagenome (GOLD analysis project Ga0228710, IMG submission 177995) | Root nodule microbial communities from Medicago polymorpha collected in Santa Monica, California, United States - pink nodules | ecosystem: Host-associated > Plants > Roots > Nodule...
AGTCCCCTCTCATTTGAACTGTCATTTCTGAACTATGCGAGTATTTTTCATAGTTACCTTTGTAGTAGACTTTCATTTTGAACTGTCATTGGTTTCATATTGAGTACCTTTATATTTGTTAATAGATGGTAATTTAATGCCACATAAGGGACAAACAAATTGAACTTTCCTGGTGTAGTTTTAAAGTGCTTGCTACTAATATGTAACTCCTGTTTGTAGGGAAAACCATGTATCATTAAAGATCATAATCATTGGTGCTTTGATTGTTGTGTTGTTGATTTTGGTGCAGTTTCAATCCTCTTTTCTTTGAGAGCTGTTTTTATTGATTTGGAACTCTTGTGTTTAATATCACTTCTAATAGCATTTAATATCTTTTTTGCAGAGATGATTTCGTCACCGTCCTATGCAATGGCATCAGCTAGTGTGGTTAATCTTGATGATTGATGTTGGTTGCTGATTAGGAACTCTTTTTTATTTGGTTATATAGTGATTTATCGAGAATTTGTGATGTTGGTTGCTGATTAATTGATGGAGAACTTCTTTTTTTATTTGGTTATATATTGATTTATCGAGAATCTGTGATGTTGGTTTACTTATGTGTAATGTTGGTTAATTTGGATTGCTTTTAGAAAAAACTGTTTGTTTCCCACCCCTACTAATTAAGTTATGTCAACATAGCTTCATTTCATTCGAATCGGTATGAAAACTTCAATAAACAGGATGCTTCCTATGTTGCAGCAACACTTTAGATGGAAGACATGTCCAGTTTCTCACATTTTCTCAATAATACCCTTTTCTGTGTTGTGTTGGTGTCAGACTACAGACACGCCAGTGTCGGTGCTACAAGTGCACGGTGTCTGTATACCTACTTCATAGCAAGCTTCCACTCAGTTGATTTACATATTATATATTAACTAAGATTTGAAATAATCGCCTACATATCGTAAATCAAAGCCATCACAATTCAATGAAATTTTACACCGTGATATCAATGTCCGTCAATAAAACATTAAAACTCAACGCTACAGTTAGAAAACTCAAATATCAACCAATTGAAGCTAATGAAAGCGGATCCAATCAATTTACAATCACACAAATATTCTATCAAAATTCAAGCAAGTAGTTATTAATCGATCTAAAGAAAAATCAATTTAGCTGAAAAAAATGCTCATCCATGAAAAAAGTATTAACCTGACCTATGATTTCAGACATAAAATTCAGAAAATCACTCTTTTACCAATTAGATTGATTAAATTGGTCCCTTTTCCATCAGTTTATGTTTTTATTCTTCCCCTTTTGACTCTAAAATCTGAACTTCATACTAAAAATGTATAGATACACAAGGACTATAAATGCAACAACAGTGTAAATAAATACACTGTTTGAAAATTTTAAACTTGGTCGATACACAAGGACTATAAATGCAACCTCATAGTCTGGTTCACAGACAACAAAGCAGCATAAATATAAATGACAATTGATAGGAATTGCACTATTTACAATCTACGGTGAAAATAATAGACTTGACTTTGCTGATGAACACATTTACAGAGAATTACATGATCACTATTTTTAGAACGGTATCAATGGTAAAAGACAAGGAAGAGCATAAGCTACCTGTTAGGAACCATGGAGTCTTCAAGTGGAGCACATACCCCTATAACCACTACATCAGGAAGTACATGTTGATTAGTACAATATCAACACATTTCACTACTATAATATCTAGAAGTAGAGCATTGTTAATAGCTCTGTGATAAACATATCAATCATAAACAAATCATAAATAACAAATGGTACCTTCTCTTTGATACAAAATGTCCACTCCAACCTATCAATCATAAACATAACCAAATCACATAACATTACCAATATCAGCAAAAACACATTATTATCAAAGGACCTTAACCAAGACAACAAAATTCCATTTTTTTTAAAGAATCTGAGAAAGACCCAAAATTCAAGCATACCCTAATTCAGAAAACAACAACAAACTCAGTCAATCACTATTCTCAAATCTTAGATGTTAGAGGGAGAAGTATGGTGATCCGAGGGTTTTACGGCGGCTAGGGTCACACGCTCTGACACACTCTTTCAAGACACTCTCATCTATTGGAGCCACATCATCACTTATTTTTTCTCTTTTCACCTGTAACCGGTTCTCCAAGTAGAGAGAGAAACCAAGCATCACTTGGAGAAAATAAAAATAAGCTACCTCCCCCTTCATTAATTCACGCTCAGTAGCTACAATTTCAAACCCAGATCCTTGTTTTGCTTACATATTCCATTTTTATTAAAATAAATCAAATTAAATTATATATTCCATTTCACACATAACTGTTTCCACACAAACACAAAAAATATCAATTCAATTTTATCGATTCATCCAATTTTACAATTTTATCGATTCACCCAATTTTACAATTTTCCCTCTCATGTACAAAAATCCCTTTCTCTACGATGCTACATCAATATAAAATTGAAACTAAAATTGTTAGGATTTGTGAACAATTGGTAAAGAAATTACATAAAAGCATCGAAGGGAGGGGGAGAGAGAGGCCAGCGCTAAGAAGAAGAGGAAAGAAAAAGAGAAGAACAGGGAACGGAAATGCAGAGAAGTAAACACATGATCAGTCTCTATTTTGTTCTGAACTTGTTTCTCTCTCTACTTGGAGAACCGGTTACAGGTGAAAAGAGAAAAAAATAAGTGATGATATGGCTCCGATCCGATTGACGAGAGTGTGTCAAAGAGTGTGACCCTAACATTTCTCTTTTTTATTTTTAGCAAAAGCCGTATAAAAAATATGCAAATTATATCATAAAATTATATATACCAGTGGCGCAGGTCTTGTCGACTATAATAGAGACCAATGAATAATCTTTAACCGTAGGATCATGGATCAATCAATAAGCGCAAATGAGATTATTAGAGATACAATATTACAATCAAATTGTCTCACTATGTCCTTCAATGACACTTGAATCTTATCAAATTTTACATTTTAGTTTTGAAAAACTAATCAATTAAAAACTGTTATTTTATTTTATCACAATATATTATTGGGGCATTATCTTCTCATTTTTTCTAAAGGGTTAATTAAGTTTTTAATCCCTATAAATATTCATAGTTTTGTTTTTAGTCCCTACAAAATAAAATCACACATTTTAGTCCCTGTGACATTTTTCTTAAGCATTTTAGGGACCAAAACTGTTGATGAAAATTTTTGACATGGACTAAAAGTGCTGAGTAAAAAATTTATAGGGACTAAAAATGCTAATGAAAATTTTTATAGGGATTAAAAAGTGTGATTTTATTTTGTAGGGACTAAACAAAACTATGAATATTTGTAAGGACTAAAAACTTAATTAACCCTTTTTTAAATTATAAAGAAAAAAGATAAAAAGAATACAATATTATATTGTTGCACGGGTCAATTTTATTTATTTATTACTTTTATAGTTAAACAAAAAATTGACATGTAATAATTGTTTTAAATTTCTACTAACATGAAAAACAAAGTCACTTCAATTAATAGAATTTCTAAACTACACATACAACTCCACAAAAAAAATTACACTTTGATATTTACTAAAAGTAATAATATATTTTTCCAACCAAATACATATCATATCCGCATGGAAATTAGGGTAGCCGAGTTTGCATGGAAATTAGGGTAGCCGAGTTTGCATGGAAATTAGGGTATTCTGTTTGTAAACGTATTAAATAAGTGTACAACTACTTGTCAAAAAAAAAGTCTATAGAAACAATAGATATATACAAACGATGGCACAACAGGATAAGAATGAAAAGCTCATCAGTGAGGAGAAATATTAAGGATTGTTGCATTTTAGAGGGCTCCATTTTAGATGAAATTTGTTATGTTAAATTGTTGCTAACCTAATGCATCATTTTAAAGGGAAATTATTAGGTTAAGTTGCTGCAGACCTAATAAAATTAATAAATAAGGGTTGGTGCGATGCATCTTTTAGTATTAAATAAGTATACAAAATATTTCCTTCAAAAAAAAGTGTACAGAATATTGTCAAAAAAAAGACATGAAATTGATGCGATGCATTTTTTTAGTATTAAATAAGTGTATAAAATATTTTCTTCAAAAAAAATGTGTACAAAATATTGTAAAATATATATATATATATAATAGAAGGCATCATAACCTGATCATTGATATGCTCTTATTGAGTGCAGAATCATAATTTCTAGAACAAACGTGCAGCATCAAATAAGCGTGCAAAATATTGTCAAAAAAAAAGACAAGAGGATAAGAATAAAATTGGTGCGATGCATTTTTTTAGATGAAATTTGTTAGGTTAAATTACTGCTAACCTAATACAGGCAAATGAGTGGGAAAATATTAGGTTAAATTGTTGCAAACTTAACAAAATTAATAAATAAGAATACAGGAGAAAGACTGATTAGGTGTCAACAATTTAAATTCATTAATTGGGAAATGACTAAAATGCCCCTAAATCAAGGGCAAAATTGAAAAAATTAGCGGAAGTCTTTTTCTTGTATAGTGATAATCCACTTAATTATATGCTTTATTCTAACATTTTAGGTATAGTTTATTACAATTTTTGTTATTATTAATTAGATATTTATCTATTTTTCTTTATTTTATATAGATAAGAAAGTAGAATAAAATATATTAAAAATATTCGATTTGTATAAAAAAAAAACATACAAGCACACATATATATTTATATATAAGCACATAGATTGAAATCTTATACAAATCGAATATTTTTAATATATTTTATTCTACTTTCTTATCTATATAATATAAAGAAAAATAGATAAATATCTAATTAATAATAACAAAAATTGTAATAAACTATACCTAAAATGTTAGAATAAAGCATATAATTAAGTGGTTTATCATATAGTAAATAGATGTAGAATTTCTAACTTATATTCGCTACACAACAATTTATTATTTCCATTGTTTTATTTAAGTAATAAAAATGATAGATGCCGCTTGATGAAATATAAGAACTTCTTTTTGGCCCCCAATTACTTGCACGTTTTATTTTTTAATTCTAAAATTCGAAAAAAAAATGGAGGATTTTTACCAATTTCTATCCCTTCATAAGATGTACTGGAGAGGTCAAAAAAATGAAGATCTCATTGCTAGAAAAAGGTCTCCGACCAGGAATCGACTTCAAAAAGGTTGTCGGGGTTGACGAGCCAACTCTCTGGTTGAGCTCATAAGGGTGGCAAAGGTCTATATAAGGTACAAGGCAAATTTGTATGCAGATAGCTTGTTAAAATCAAGGAACGAAGATCCTCAAATTGAATCCTCCAGGAGGCCCCTTCAAGAAAAGCAAAATCAAGGAAAGCTCCAAAAAGAAGGTCGTTGATTCGTCTAATATACACACCCCTTATTATGTTGAGGGATAAAATCTCAGCCAAATGCACCTTCGTAAATTTCAAAGAGGATGAAATTGAATTCTCGAAAGAAACTGCACCAAAAGCAGGCGTAGACAAGACCAAATATTGACGCTTCCACAAGTACCACAGTCACACGACCGACGATTGTATCCACCTTAAGAATGAAATCGAAATCCTTATACATTGAGGAAAGCTGATGCAATACACCAAAAAATCCTCACCCAAAAGGAAAAGAGCATAATCCCCTTGTCCTAAGAAGAATGAATCAATCATCGAATGGGGCGAGAGTGAAAAAAATTCTCAAGGTGGCTATGGTGATTAATCGCCTCGTGGACTTCATCTATTTCCCTAAAGACGTCAAGGTAACCCTGTACTCACACACTTGGGAACAAACTCATTCTTCTCACATAATCACATGAGGAGGAATATGCTCTTTGAGTTGTCGCTTTTGTGAGAGCCACAGGACGACCTCTGTTGGCATCTATGATAACGAACTACCAAGAGGAGCACCAAATGATGTTATACCACTGCTCGTTTAGGTAAACATGGAAAAATTCAATTTTATAGAGGTGTTTGTAATGTTTCATAGCATTTCAACTAAGTATTGATTTATTTTGATTTTTCAACCGAACCGTGCAAAATCGCAATTTTTTTCATGTGCGTGTCCGAAAAAGTGACCTAGAGGTTGAATTTTTTCACGAATTTTTGCACTAATGTTTAGGACAAAAAAAATAAGATCTCCCACAGAAAATTTGAATTTTTCGACAAGGGACGGATTAAATATGAATTTTTAACGTGCCAAAACTCAAAACAACAAAACATCTACCTAGAAATTGAATTTTAAGCTGTTTTTTAGGTTGCAAAAAACTCTATAAAAATACATATAGAGGATCTGCAAATTTGTGTAGTATTTCGACTAATCCTCAATTTATTTTGTATTTTTTACTGAAACGCTTAAAATCGCAATGTTTTTCCAACTGCGCGTCCGGAACAGTTTTATAGAGATTGAATTTTTTCATTAATTTCTGCACACATGTTAAGGACATAAAAAAAACATTTCCCACAAAAAATTAGAATTTTCCAACGACGGATGGATTAAATATGAATTTTTAATGCGCCAAAAACTCTAGAAACCAAAACATCAAAAAGTCGACTTAGAAATTGAGAGTATAGCTAATGTTGAGAGACATTGTAGAAGACCTGCCTAAAGAAGAAGCTGAGATCACTTTTTTCGTGGAATCAATATTATTAAACTTCACAAAAAAAAAACTAATTCACTTCAGAAATTTAACAATCATGCTTCTTTTTCTTCCAAAGCTTGTTGAAACAAAAGTGACTTGTGGTGTTACAAAAAAGGATCCAATTTGTGAAGCTTTAGAATGAGAACAGCCAAAAAGGACCCAAAATAACAGCTCAAATGTTTCAAACAAATGGTCCAAACTCAAAGGCCTAGAAATCTAGAATAACAACTTGGATAGGAGCTACTGCTACAAATTCATTAGGGATAATGATCAGTAATTTTCTTTGCAAAGGTGTAGTATTGACCTTTTTTCTTGCATTGAGGTAAAATTTAAACGCAGAGAAACGAGATTCCTCAAGTTTCTACCATAATTTGAAGCTGTAAATTTTTTACATATTGGGCTGGGCACCGTCTTCAACCATGGTACTGATATCCTAATGAAATTGGAGGCCTAACTCATCCTTAAAAACCGGTTCATATGGTGAGGATTGCCTCCTCTATATAAACTCTTATCAAGAGTCTTATCTATCAAATGTAGGACATGGGTTTTTTCCAATACACCTCCGTCATGCCCAGCACTCTTTGGGCTTTGGTGCGTGAATCGACCGTCACGCCCAACAACACTCTTTGGGCTTGGTGCGTGAATTGGTAGGTGGCTCTTGAAATCGACAGGCTCTGATACCATAATGAAATTGGAGGCCTAACTCATCCTTAAAAACCGGTTCATAGGGATCAGTTAGGCCTCTAATTTCATTATGGTATCAGAGCTGGGCATGACGGGGGTGTATTGGGAAAAACCCATGTCCCACATCGGATAGATAAGACTCTTGATAAAAGTTTATATAGAGGAAGCAATCATCACCTTATGAACTAGTTTTTAAGGATGGGTTAGACCTTCAATTTCATTATATCCATCTGCAGTTTACCAAGGAAGCAAAAAACTTCTGAATTTTTAGCATATTAAACGGTGTAAATGCCATCGAGAAAGAAAGCTACATTAGTTCCATTGGGGACAAGTTTTAGTAGGATTCTCAATCGTTCTTTATCTTATTTTTTATACAATGCAAAATGAAAATATGTTAAGAGCTAATCCTTCACAATCACATTGAATGGACAAGAACAAAATATCATATATTACTAGAAACTAAAACCAGATTAAGTTCGCTTCTTCCAAAAATGACTTGTTCTTGCATAGAGGGTCTGTGGATCAATAGCAGGACACCTAGATATTATTTTCCGCGTAACTTCTGAGCTGCAGAATTGTTCTGACTCAAACTTGAAGATACCCCTCCGCGTATAGCTCATGAGAAGATTTGGATTCATCCTCATGAGAAGAATGTGGCTTATGAGTTGCTAAACTCTGCGAATAATACATGTATTAACTATCATTTTTCGAAACAGATGCAATGAATTGTAAATTCTTCATGCTCCTTAAGTACAATGACAAACCAATTACTAGATACCTAAATTGTGAGAAAAGAAAAACAAGAATTGCAAAATATACAAGAAAAATGACCAGAGAAGTGGATAAAAGAAACAATTTAGTCCTAAATTTGTAGGTCTGAGACAATCTAGCCTCTGAGATTACCAAAATTTCAAAAATGACGGAAGAAATTGAAAATGGTCAACACCTTAAGGCCTTTTGGATCGGTCAATCTAGTCATTGATATCTAATATGATTGAGAATTTTCAATTTCAGGGATATATAGAAATTTTGTTAGTTGCAGGACAAAACTTCCTAATCTCTTGCCATTTTGTGAAATCCGTATTGATTTTTTCAAGGTTCATGGACTTAGATGGATCGCATATTAGTCTAATCCACGAAATCCATAGCCAACTGACCTATATTTAGTAAAAAGGGAGTGTTTATAAAACAGTTTAATTTGACACTAATGATAACCTACTTATGACAAGTGGCTTTCAAACTTGAAAGTTCCATAGCTGCAAATTGTGTTCTTGCATAGGAAGTGGGTACATATGGAATAATTCATCATTTTATAGGGTTCTTTCAAAGGATTAAAAGTAGGCATAGTGGTTGGTTATAGTCATTCCTAGATTTTATCTATGAATCATTTGTAATCAAGTTCATCCTCTTCCCAACAAATTCCTAAGCTAAGATTTAATTCTAATTGTGTTTTTTCCATATTGACATTAGCTATAACAACAACAAATCACAACCAGTAATAAGTAATTGTTTGAGATTTCTTGCGGTCGATGTATATGGCATATACAATCATTATATCACTCTCTATGAGGTTAGGCCCACACTCAAATTTTAAAAATAAAAATAAGTAACCAGCACTAAAAAGCAGACAATATTCAATATATAAATAAACAATGTAAACAGAACTTCAATACATGTTTAGACAAAGTAATAAAAGTTTACCTGACTGACCTGACATGAACAAGTAAATATCCTATATTCATTTTTCAACTACAGCCCCTAAATCTTAATTTAGATGAACAACAAACACACATATAATACTAAATAGAAAACTAAGAAGAAAAGAACATGCAGAAAATCTACAAAACCAAGCCACATGGCTTCATATGTAAGAATTAAATTAACATGATCGAGTTATTATATGAAATTAAAACATACTTATTTGGAAACCATGATTACCAAATTCGTCGAGATTTGAGACAACAATCTTCATTTGCCTTTCACATTCTCCGGACTTACGGTTTTCGATGGGGCAATCCGCTAATGAGCAAAATAGTCATAGTGATGGCAAAGAGGACCTAGCCTCTCTATTTATAACTGTGCAACCCTAGGCACCATCCATCATGGACCTAGTGTTTGAGCCTACACTATGTTTCTACACAAATCAGATTAAGTGCCGAAAAAGACCATTATCTATTGATCACTTTTATTAGGGCATAAGCATCATCAAATGGATCACAACATTAGTCCGTTTTTATTAAAACAAAGAAAAATTAAGTTGACATATTACTCGTAGATCATATTAATCTAAAAATTAAGTTGACATCCCCCATTGACTTCACAGTTACTCCTAAATTACAACATTGTCATATTTTTACGTCCAATAACTTTTCATTAGACACATGGAGACCAATATGGTAAGGTACTTTAACTTGTGATTCATCTCCCACTTACCAAAAGGTTATTTCAGTTCATGCATGTTCTCCTAGAGGCAACTCCAAATCTTACTTCCATTTCTTACACTTTGACTTGTTTAACATCTCAATGGAAGCCGAACAATTATTCACAGAGAAATTCATTGGTACAAAACATGAATTCATTAAAAAATATGTTATAAGACGAGATTTAGCTCAAAAATAAATAAGCTATTATAACGAGGCCAATATAATTGTACAATCACCTTTGGGCAGAATGAACAAACTAAGGTCAAAACCCAAGCCAAAACCTCAAATGAGTTAATCAATGAGAATACATTGAACTTGAGAATTTGTAACCTTTAGGCAGACAAATTCTTTGGTTCAACATATACTCCAATAACTCCATCTCATATACGTTAATCAATGAGCATGTATCATAAAAGCATAACAATTATCCATTGAGGAAATATATGAGACAAAACATGAATGCATTAAAATATATCCATTGACAAGATATAGCTCAAAATAAACAAGCTATCACAATGAGGCTAATATAATTGTACAATCACCTTTGGGCAGAATGTACAAACTAAGGCAAAGGCAAAGTCAAGACCTCAGATAAGTTAATCAATGAGCATGTATTGAATTCGGGAAATTGTCACCTTTGGACATGCAAGTTCCTTAGTTCAAAACATTCTCCAATAACTTTATCACAAATCAATTTTTAATTGTAAAATGCAATAACCACCTTTGGGCAAGAAATTACATGTTACATTAAAAACATTCCTCAAGCTACAAAAAGAAATTTCATCAATCAATCAATAGAGGCGGTCCCACTTTGATGATAATGGCATATATCAACGCATGAAAATCTTTTTGCATAGGAATCAATAACTCTTGTCAAAATACGACACGGAAAATATATGCATCAATTAATGCATCTAAACTGGTCAATATCGTTTCAATTTGCACTCATCATAATTTTGTTTGATACAATGCGGTAGAATAGTACGTTAAAAACACATGAAAGAAAATCAACGTATAATTATGTGCTATCTTTTGGAAGAGTACTATTACCTCTAAACTCATAATCTCATTAACAAGTAATGATTTAAATCAATTACCTACGCAGCGGAAATATATGAGACTTGAATTTCACTACTATTGAGGATAAAAAGACAAACTAGTAACAAAATAATATTTGAGAAAAGATTATAATATCCTCAATGTAAGTCTCCATAACAAATAAAAGATTATTCATATAATATCTCCACAACAAACAAAAGATTATCCATCAACAAATAATATTTGTTTTTCATTTCTAGATAATTGACATGTAAGATTCTCTCACTTGATAGAGAATGATAGTTGGGTTATCAATCCAGTACTTTTGACAATATTTAAACAAATATTCAACTATATTCTCTATCACACAATGGTCATGTCAATTAATATTACACCAATAGGATATGCCCATCAATTATATTATAAGGGAACAAATGTAATCAAATTAAATTCAATGAAAAGAATTTAAATTAAATAATTCATGGCTAACCTTCAAAAGATGTAATCAATTCTCCTTGTATGTAGAGTCATTAAGCACGACTTAGCGAAAGTTTTGCACAATTTGACATATTATCACCTCATGACATATTATCACCTCAATTGGTTCACAATTCAACAACAAACCAATATAGCAAAAGAAAGAGTCTAATAATAGATCAATAAGACTCTAATAATAGATCAATACAATACAAGGATAATAATTTTCAATTGCCTTCAAAATAGCTCAAAATATATTTTATGATATCTCACAAGTGAACATATAAATAACAACAAGGCAACATAAATTTTATACAATAATTATAAATTCATATACATCGATATTTGGTGCAATGACTAATATAATTGAGTCTAAAGTAATTTCACAATTACCACTTTAAGAGATAATTCACTTCTATAAAAGATATTTTCACATATAACATTTTAGAATCACATCTTGAAGAATACATGATTTCAAATTATACGGGATTCTCATATTTAATTGACACCAAATATTTACACATTTCACAAAATAAAATTTATTCCCATAAATAAATAAAAATATAAAATCAATGTTTGAAAATTATTCCCAATCAAATTACTTAATTTTTAAAACAAACCAGTCCACCAAATTTAAATTAAATCCTTTTGAATATGCAAAGTTTGATCCATAAAATATTAATCATGGTGAACATATTCTTAAAGCAAATTCAATTTATGAATAAATCAAATCTCAAATCCACTCAAATAATAAAGTAGAAACGAGGACCATTTATAAAGAAAACTATGCACAAACGTAACATAATAAGAGCCAAAAAAAAATTGGATCAATTTACCAATTTCATACATATTAATACTTGTATGGCACATATAGAAATAAAAATAAAACCACCCTTCACATGGATTAACGAATTTGAAAAAGCAATCAAGGTGGCATCAATTAGATAAAAAGAAAGTAGAGAATATAATTATAAAAAATATTTAGTCCCTGCACTTTCAATACTTTTTAATATTGGTCTCTACATTTTGGTATTGGTCCTTGAGCCGGGAATAATTATAAAAAAATAAAATAAAGCTTTTAACGAATAATTTTTTAAAGAATTATTGAAAAATCATTTTTGAAAAATGATTGGTCCACGCGATTAGTTTTTTTAATGAACAAAAATGATTTTTTTAATAATTCTTTGAAAAATTATTCTTTAAAAACTTTATTTTATTTTATTTATAATTATTCTCAATAAAAATAATAATATCATTTCCTTCAAAAAAAATAAAATAATAATATCATTGATAGTTTTTTTGTAAAAAAATAATGCCTCAAGGACCAATACCAAAATGCAGGGACAAATGTCAAAAAGTATTGAAAGTGTAGGGACTAATTATATTTTTAGATAAAAAAATTAATGAATAAAATAATAATAATTTTTTTTTGAATATTTTTTGTCTTTTAGTGTTCCACGTGGCGTGGAATGATTGGTCCACGTGGCACACCGTTAGTTTTGGATTTTTTTTAACTGAGAGTGAACAGAAGGACTAAAGTCAAAAGTTTTAGAAAGTGCAGGGACTAATGCCAAACAAAAAAAAGCGCAGGGACCAATGCCAAAATTGACTAAAAGTGCAGGGACCAAACACGCATTTAAAACAAAAAATAAAATAATAATATCATTGATAGTGTTTTTGTAAAAAAATAATGCCTCAAGGACCAATACCAAAGTGCAGGGACCAATGTCAAAAAGTCTTGAAACTGTAGGGACTAATGATATTTTTAGATAAAAAAATTAATGAATAAAATAATAATAATTTTTTTTGAATATTTTTTGTTTTCTAATGTGCCACGTGGCGTGTAATGATTGGTCCAAATGACACACCGTTAGCTTTGGATTTTTTTTTCACTGAGAGTTAACAAAAGGATTAAAGTCAAAAGTTTTAGAAAGTGCACGGACTAATACCAAACAAAAAAAAGTGCAGGGACCAATGCCAAAATTGACTTAAAGTGCAGGGACCAAACACATATTTAAGGTGGCGTTTGTGATGGGAAATGATGGGAAAGTTGATTTTAGCCATTTGATTAAACAAGGAGCACACTCTTATCATATTCTCTGCACACTGAATTTTTTTCACACTATCTTCTCCGACAATTCTATCTTCCTCCATGGCTTTCTCACCAACCACAACCAGCAACTCTACTCTAAACAAATCCATTTCATTCAAGTTTTCAACCTTTATTGTGGTCTCTCCATATTGTATTTTATTTTAACATTGTCTTCAACCTTTGCTCAAAAAAAACTAAAAAACATTGTCTTTAATCTCCATGAGCACTACCATCAATTCCTCAAAATAAAAAAGAACAACACACATCTTGCTTGTCATCTCTACTTGTTCCATACTTGAATTGCTGCAACTCACACAAAAACAACAACACACATTGGGTATTTGGTTTGTTTTTTTCATTTTCTTCTACATGAATAAATGTTCTTTCCGAAAATAATGAAGAGGAATATCAAGACAAAAGGAACAGAAGGGCTGGGAGTACACTTTGATATCAAAATTGTCCACTTAACCCCACCTTCCGATTTTCCACCATGACTAAATGTAAAAGCCTTTCAATTTGTTTTTCTTTTTTTGTTGTTTGTTTGTTTTGGATCTATTAGCAAAATCTGCAATGAATAATAATATGGATTAATTAAAAATAAACGATGCCAGTTAATGGACAATGGAAGAAGAAAGATCCACTTATGTTCATTGGCCTCAACATGAATGGGGAAGCTGCTTGGACAGTGGTGGGTTTGATGCTGTTTTGCTTGTGGTGGGTGAGTGGGGATGGAAGAGAGAATGGTGGTGAGAGATAGTGTGAAAAAAATCTAGTGTTGAGAGTGTATGGTAATATTGTGCTCTTCAATTAATCTAATGGTTAAAGTAAACTTTCCCATGGTGGGAAAGTTTTAGCCTTTTCCCATGTTAAATGCCACCCATATTTAAACCTATTTAAAATCATGGTCAAATATAAAGATTTGTTTCTAATTTTAAACTAAATGAAACTAACTGGATTCCAATCAGTTTATTATTTTAATTGAAAAATAAATAAATCAACAAAACTTTTCAAATATAGGAAAAGGAAATCACCGATTCACCATAAACGCCAATTGAATATCATGATTAAAGCAATAAAACCCATGATAAATTTTTATGTACACATCAAAATTGTTGATGCCACAATGATTGCTGCAGCGGTAACTTGACAGAAGAATGAATCACACAAATTGATACAAACATTGCATATAAGTTTTGTGCCCATAAAACAAATTTATATTTTATATATGTGCTTTGCTTCTTAATTAAATAAAATAGCACAAGCGTTTAAAACCCATCGGAAATCACAAGTCTTTATGCTCAAAATTTTATAAGACAGCCCCTTGACCAATGAGTAAACTAAAATCTAGATTCATTCATGTAGAATTGAGACCAAGAAACACCTTATATATCAACAGCCATACGATATAACACATATCACAAAAATCATGTAAATAAAAAAATAAAAAATAATGTTTCAAGGCTTCAGAACCCCAAATTTAAGTAAGTATTTTCCAGGAGTGCTGAAGCCGCGAAGAAACAAAAGATATTGTTTCAATATAATTTATAATAATCGATTCAAAAATAATAATAAATCATGTGCAACCAATATATTAATGGTTGAAACAGTAATAAACACACACGATGAACATCATACATGATTGCACAGGTTAAAATCGCTAATTGAAACCATACTCAAATTATTTTAATGAAGCCAATTGAAATCAAATTTGGGCTCAGCTTGGGTGATGTAGTCTGGGTGTTTTTTAAGGGGTGTTCTTTGGGGTGAGTAGTGACGATGGATGGTGGGGGATGTTGTGGTTAAGGTGTCCGTCTTAGGTGGTGATGTGTTTTGGTGGGTTATCTTTGGGGGCTTGTATGGTGGTTATGGTGTACCGTCTATATGCGACATCATTTGTATCTTGTTTCGTCCATACCTTGCGTCTTGCGGGGATGACGTTTAATAATATTTTACGAATAAAAAAAAAGAAATTGACACATGTTAGGCTCATCAAAACAAATACGAAACCGAAAAAAATAACATGTATATCGTAATTGATGGAAAATTCAGAGGAACCAAATAAAAACAATTACATACCGAGAAAAATAATTACGGCACAAAAACACTTATTTCCTCTGTATTAAATCAAATTGGCTTTGTTAATTCACAGTTAAAATTAGGGTTCTAAGTCATATAATAGTGGCTCTGATGCCACATGTAAGAATTAAACTAACATGATTGAGTTATTATATGAAATTAGAACACACTTACTTGGAAATCATGATTACCGAATTCGCCGAGATTTGAGACAACAGTCCTCCTTTGCCTTTCACATGCACTTAGGGTTTTCGATGGGGCAATCCGCTAATGAGCAAAATAGTCAGAGTGGTGGCAAAGGGACCTAGCCTCTCTATTTATAACCGTGCAACCCTAGACACCACCCATCATGGGCCTAGTGTTTGGACCTACACTATGTTTCTACACAAATCAGATTAAGTGCCGAAAAAGCACATTATCTATTGATCACTTTTATTAGGGCATAAACATCATCAAATGGATCACAACATTAGTCTGTTTTTATTAAAACCAAAACCAATAATTGATTGCAGCCAGTGACGGATCCAGAAATGTTAATAAGTGGGGTCGAAGTTACATCGATATAATAATTACAACAACTTTTTATAAAAAAATTACTTTTGATTTCTTAACTAGTGCTCATAGAATAATCATTAGATCTTTTATAGTTTTGTAATTTTTTGTAGTGTTATCAATGAACTATGTTAAGACAATAATACTATATAAGTGGGGTCAAACAACATAAATATCTAATTTTAAGTTAAAAATACAATAAGCAAGTGGAGGCAAGTGTGGTCGGTTTATCCCATTGCCCCTATGGTGAATCCATGCTTGATTGCAGCGCACAAAATATTAGAAGAAATTATAACATCATATGCATTGCAAGTTACAAATCATAGTCCTGAGATGCATCCTGTGGTTCTAAGTTTGGAGGCTGAACAACATTTGAAAGTGAAGGAAGGTAGGGCTTGATGATATTATGGATGCAGTCGAAGAAACAGAATGAAGTAACAAGTAAAAGGAATAGGTTGATGATATACCAATTCCAGAACTGAGGGAGGAGAATCCACAAAAGTGTCTCACATGCAACAAGCCCGAAAAAATGGAATATGATCATAGTTGTTGGGAAACTGAAGTCAGCCATGGTAGTAACTGCGTGACAAAATAGAGCTGTTAAAAACAAGGGAAAAGTTGGATTTGATCCTTGATACTTAATTCCAATCGAAGCCAATTCCATGCTCATCAGAATTGTATAAATTTTATGCATACTAATTTTGTGTTTCCCTTGATCTTGTGATTGGAGAATGACAAGTTTTGAAAAAAATAAAAAAGGTTGTCCATAAATAGTTTTTTTTTTTCCTGATGGAAAATATATGACATAGGGCGTGGTGAAAACTGTGATGATTTAATTTAATAAGTAGCTGCCGCGAAACCCCCGAGCATTCGTTCTTATTTTAAAATGTCCAATTTGCGTATGAGCAAATTTGATTTTAACTACTTGAGTGAAGGATATTTATGTAATTACATAACATGAATACACGTTATCAACAACATTTCAGCTTCGAGCAGTGCCAATATTATCAACATTATTTTTCTTATTCATGTACTTGGAACATTTTTATTTCGCAGATTTGTCAACATGTTTTCTTTATGGATTAGTCTTGTTTTTTTGAAGAAGATTTATGGATTTGTCTTTATTAGGATTGGTCGTCATTAAAGTCTACTTTAGACTTAAGATTTATGGATTTGTCTTTATTTAGGATTGGTCGTCATTAAAGTCTACTTATGGATTTGTCTTTATTTAGGATTGGTCGTCATTAAAGTCTACTTTAGACTTAAGATAACCAATGACTAACAATGAGTAGTGTGCCTCCCGTGTGCTATTTCTGTTTCAAATTCTTTTTGTGAAAACAACTTTTACTCATTTTCATTAATTTAAAAAGTAATAATGTATTGTTTGTCAACTTTGTATTCTTTTAAATAATTTATGTTTCTTTTTTAATTTTTTTTTGAAGGTATGTTTCTTTTTTAATTGCTTTGATTAGTTATATTGAAAATATATTAGAACCTTGATTATAAATAAATTTTTTACAACAAAAAATACAAGAAGAAATACATTCAAATAATTAAAAAAGACTCAACTTTATTTATTGCTTAGAGCACCTAAAATCTCAAGATCGGCCTTAGATTTTGGTTGTAAACATTTAGTATTGTGTCTGTTATAGATATTAGTTTTGGCATAGTGAATATATGTTATTTTATATATAAATTATTATAATTATTAATTAAAAAATTAAAAGTTTGAACCCCCTAACTCAGGGTCCCAGCAACGCCGCTGATGCTAGGAGACCACAAAAAATAATCATTCAGGATACGAGAAAAACAGGAGCATAATATTGCTCAAGATTTGCTGAAATCTGCAAATAATACATGTGTTAGAGTTAGACTACCATATTTCGAAACTCGGTTATTAAATCCATATTGTTAGTTGCAGGACCAAATTGCGTAATCCTCCCATGCCATTTGGTGAAATCCATATTGGATCTTACAAGGTGCAGGTTGGATCGGGTTATCTATTTCGCTCCACATACTACTCAAACTGAGCCATCACATATTAGTCTGCTCGACCAAAGCATGGTCAATTGACACCAAAGCAACAACAAATCACAATGATCATAAATTAGTAATCGTTTGAGATTCTTGGAGTGGATGTGATCTGGTATATACAATTCATTATATTATATCACTCTACAAGGTTAGGCTCAGTCAAACTCCAAAATAAAAATAAACATAAGCAGACAATTTTTCATATATAAACTATTGAAACATAAATAGAATTCTGTTCAATTGATAAGGAAAAGAAAACAGAATTGCAATACATGTTGAGAAAGTAATATAACAAGTGAAGAAAAGAAAGATAAAAGGAAGAATCATAATATTCAATATATATATAAGACTAAATGAATAATGACAGAAAATGCAAAAAGACGTGTACATAAATTGCAACCACTTATTAGTTGTGATTAATCTATAATCATGTTTAGTAAAGTTAGTTTTGATTAGTTTTACTTTTCGATAAGTTTGTTAGTTAGTTACATGATGATTTGTTCTCTAAGTCATGTATATAAATAACTTGTAAACATTCTTTTCATTAATCAATGAAATCATAACAACTTTCCAATACTCTCTTCTCTCTCCAAAACAAACCCTAATTCCTCCATTCTTCTTCTTCCTCCATAATTCATCCATAACCCAGATTGCTTGAAAAACAAGGAACATAGCTGCGCTAATACCACTAACTAACTTCATATAAAAAAAACAATTGTTAAATAGCCTATTTTCTCACTAGTCACGTGTGTTATTACATTCTTCACATTTAAACAAAAACAAGAATGAAATAAAATCTGATCCATCAAATCAAGCCTTAAACCTGAGCTTCTTGTTGTTCCAAATTTGAAGGGTGAGCATCATTTGAACGGAAGAGCTTAGGGATATTAAGAATGCAGTTGAAGAAACATAGTGAAGTAACCATTAAAAGGAATAGATTGATGATATACCAATTCCATAACTCAGGGAGTAGAATCCACAAGAGAGTTTCACATCCAACAACACCAGAAAAGTGAAATATGATCATAGTAGTTGGTAGGCTGAAGTCAGCCATGGTTGAAACTGCATGACAAAATAGAGATGTCAAAAACAGAAAAAAGGTTGGAGATGATTGTTGGAATGGGTTGATGTTTGAACCTTGATACATAATACCAATTGAACCTAGCTGCAAACTCATCAGAATCGTATATGCTTTATGGAAACTCATTTTGTGTGTGTTGTGTTGATTGCAGAAAAACAAGAGATTTTCACAGATGATTTCTAGCAGGGCTCTCAGATAGTAGAAATATATAGGATCCAAATTATCTCATACTCCTGTTGGAAACAATTAGTGCATGGAGTAATACTGCTGGAATTGGATTTAAAGGGATGGTTCCCAGAAGCTCCAAAACAATTTACAAAGTCATTCCCAAGGACAAAGATTATGAAGTATACATAAATGAAGTCGTAATGATCAAAAAGTTGTATAACATGCATGAAGTCGCATAAATGAATTCAAACATAAACAGTTTATAAACATCTTAATTTAATTAATTTAATCATGATTAGGAAAACATGCAAAAATCTTGAGACTGCTTCAAAGATATATGTACTCCCGCTGTCTCAAATATGAGTCATTTGATCATTTGAGACATATTAAAAAAATTGTATAACCGAAGGAAAAAAATGATTTTAAGTGCTTTTTTTTAAGAATTTGTATATTCACCTTTATCATAAATCTAAAATGAAATATATTAAATTATGGGCTAAATTACACCAGGGATTCTTTAAGTTTGAGGTTTGTAACATATTGGTCCTTTAAGTTATTTTGGTAAGACATAAGTCCTTTAAGTTTAAAGTTTGTAACAGATTAGTCCTTTAAGTTATTTTGGTCACACATAAGTCATTTAAGTTTGTTAACGTTTTCAATTTAGTCATTCTGTTAACCAAACGATGATGTGGCAAAATGACTAAATTGAAAATGTTTGCAAACTTAAAAGACTTATGTGTGACCAAAATAACTTAAAATACCAATTTGTTACAAACCTCAAACTTAAATGACTTATGTGAGACCAAAATAACCTAAATGACAAATTTATTACAAACCTCAAACTTAAAAGACCCTTGATGTAATTTAACTTAAATTATAAACGATAAAAATAATATTAATTACAGTTATAATTATCAAAATAATTAACATTGTATTAAAAAATAAAATGAAGCAGTTATTTTCAAATAATATTCTTTTACGAAAGATCTCTTGTTATGGGAAAGAGAGAAGAGCCTACAAGAATATTATAGTACCCCAAAGAATAATCTTGTCTTTATTAATGGAGGTCTTCTTGCTGCCATCTCTCGTGGTTTTCATTGTTTGTTATTACAGTGACACATGTGATTAATTGATGACGTCACGTAGGGGATGCACAGTGGTAGCCAGACATGAGACACGGTTCAAAGCTATGATGGTAACAACCGGGGTTTGGACCACTTCACTTCTTTAACTATTTTCTCATCTAATACTATTAAAATATTTTTATGTTTTGCCCCGCATCAAATATTGTGTTTGTACTTAAGGATGTCAATGGGTACCCAGGGGTATAGATAGTATGATATTTGTCTCTATCCTGTTGGATAAATATGATACCCGTGTCCGCCCCATATCCTCGTAGTATCCACTATGCGGATACCTGCGAGTATTGAGGTATCCATAGGTATCCATGATTTTTTAATTTATTTATTTTTTGGTACAAATATAACTTTTTTTTAATTACCAAAAAACTTAAACCGTTAAGCATCCATACATAATTCATTCAAAATTTCATAAATCATACATAATACATAGAAAATTCATGATTTTTACACAATTCATATGATATGTTTTATGATGTGACTGAAGTGGAAACGGTGAACTTAATAAGATTAATTAAAAAAATTAAAAATAAATATAGGTTATTAGCGAGGAATCTTAGGTGGGCGGTAAAATTTCATTCAATAAGGTAACAACTTTAAGTAATAAGATAAGATATATAAGGATATTTTAGTAATTTACTTAATTTATTATCGGGTATCGGTACCCGTGGGTATGGATACAATCAAATCCGTGTCTGTATCCATATAACAATGGGTAGTCAAATACCCATTTATTATACCCGTGGATACCCGTTTAGCTACCAGCTCCGTGTCCGTGACGGATTTTACCCACGATACTCGTGGGCATGGGTATTTTTCCCACCCCTATTTGTACCCACACAAGTCCATTCATAAAAACTAGTAATGTATCACTCCCTACTTGATACAATCATAAGCAACAAACTTAGAACATCTACATTAAAGACATTCATTTTTGGTATTTAAATAAGCAGAAATGCTATGTAAAGCGAAAGTTTTTTCACGATTGGTTCCAGAAATTATTATCCTTTAGATATAATACTTATTTGACCACCTTCATCAAAAAAAAAATATAAGACCCACCACCTCCGTGTTTCCCGGCCAGACAATAATTTTATTGGATAAAATTCATTTCGGGACAGCTTCGTGGTAAAAACCTTCAGGATATTTAGCACTCCTCTTAAATAATTTTCATATGTACATATCATTTATTTATAATTTTTTCATAGTAGTATCTAATAAACAAGCACTCACTCCAACACATCATCTCACACAAATTTCTTAAATGAGTTCCGCTAAATTAATAATTTTATATTGTTACATTGTAATTTTTTTAATATTAAAGAAAGTGTGGATCCCACTTAATAGGGAAAAGTGTGTGCAAGAATGATTAGTTTAATGGAAAATATTGTGGGCCCCACTTAAACATTGAATGCTTGTTTGAAACTCTAAGTTTTTTACACCCCTAAAAAATTTCTCCCTAATGAGGGTAGAGGTGTCAAATGGGCTGACCCGGCCCGGCCCAGCCCGGGCCCGACTACATAAATGGGTCAGCCCATCCCAATTATAATTGGGCCGCATATTCTAGAGCCCGGCCTAGTGATGAGTCAATAAATTAGTGTTTTTAATATATTATTTGAGTCTGTTTTATTTAGATTTGATTTCGTTTTATTTAATATTATTTCATTTTTATAATTATTTTACTTCAATTGCAAGTTATTATATTTCAGGAACAAATATCTAACAGATTGAGTCTTGGAGCAAAAGAAAGAGGATTAGGAGCTGATTCAGGATGAAAATACGAAATATGGGACAAAAATATGTCACTCCCTAAGTCAGTAACTTGGCACGGCCCGTGCCACCAGCAGCACGGCCGTGCCAACCTTCAGGATGCTCTTTTGCTGCTTCTGCTTCATGGACAAGCTACCTATTTGTTTATTTCTGACCTAAAAGCCCGTGGTTTCTTGTGGAACATTCTAGTGTTATATTTCTTAGGGCTTAAGTCTTTGTAAACTATAAATAGAGTAGTTAGCTCTCACAACAAATCATCTTTTGTTCTTGGAATTCAATAGTGACAATTTTCTTTCTTAATAAAAGTTCTTCTTTTACTTTCTTGTTATTTACTTTATGTTATTTTTCTTCTCTTCTATGTCTACGATGATCATGAGTGAGTAGACTCTCCTTGTCTTGGGATTGTTGGATAAGTCTAATGACATAATCCTAATCAACCAAACCATAAACCCTAATTTTATATAAATCTACTTTCTAATCTAATTCCCCGTTTTTATAATGAATTAACAAAGGGTTTGTCTAACATGTGCAATATTGCACATGTTAAGGTAACTAAAAGTAGTATCTTTTCATTGAAAACCAACAATTATTGATTAAAAGTTACATATTTAATATAAAAAACACAAGTTCCAAGTTAAAGTTACTACTTTAAACTTCTTAACATGTGCAAATTTGCACATGATAGAAAAACCCATTAACAAATACCAAACTCATAAAGCGACAGCGGAGGGTTAGTATTTGTTAATTCATCATCTCAAATATCAATTCATAAAGCGACAGCGGAGCTTTGATATTGGAACAAGTGAATTTAGACAAGGGT
>Ga0228710_1004100_pt1 | contig 23005 bp, 9 predicted proteins | sample MedpolnodulmetaG_FD_177995 | JGI IMG/M metagenome (GOLD analysis project Ga0228710, IMG submission 177995) | Root nodule microbial communities from Medicago polymorpha collected in Santa Monica, California, United States - pink nodules | ecosystem: Host-associated > Plants > Roots > Nodule...
AAAAATAATTCTAAAAAAAAAAAAAAAAAAAAAAGGCAATGAACAACAAAACCTTCATGCTGAAATAACATTAAGATAAACTAATATATTGAACATACGAACCAAATGAGAAGCAGCAACAGTAAAAGCATTGAACTGAAGATAGAAGTGCATGGTCTGTCCAACTCTCATGCCACGACTATGATAGGTCGGAATCTGATCCGGGCTTTTGAGCTTCTTACTATGATATATCCCAAAGAAATCATTGCCATAGTAGAAGAGAACAACCTCCTGGTTCCTGTGAAAACCAAGAACATCATGCATCTCCTTCCATCTGTGAGTAAGATGTTGATGAATGTGATCCTTGTTGAAAGTAACCTTGTGACTCTTATCTGCAAAATTCATTATTGTTCATTCTTCAGGGTGATCATCCTTGTTATCTACAAAAAAAACTAGATCACCTCTCCAAACTCCTTGACCAAAATCAGTCAGAAGCAACTAGCAAATCACAAAACATAACAACAAAAATAAGATGGATAATAGACATTAACCTTGCCAGAAAGATATAGTTGTTCATCGAGAAAATTACAGTAATTCTCCATAACTGAAAGTTGATGAAGTGGTATGGTGGAAATGCTCACCACGCTGTCTATATATATAGAGAAACAAAGTAGAGAATACTCCAAACAACCCACGAAACATGCTTTACTTTCAAACCAAATAATTAAGTTAAACCATACTCAATTCAATTATTTTCAACTATTCAACTACATTAACTATTGAATTAGAAAATCCAATTAAAAAAAATGAATAAAATAAAGAAAGACAGTTGAAAAGACACATGCATATAAACTAAATCTAATACACAATAGCCAAAAAAAAAAAGCAATCAAGTACGAAGTGACAATACCTTGAAATTCTCTACCCACATCAAACAACAATCCACCATTTGTCTTGTACAATTGGTCAATTGGGTTCAGTAATTTCCCATAATAAGTGAAACACAATATTTTTAAATTTAGCCAAAAAAAAAAAAAAAAGAACCATGTGTTACTTGCAAGATTCCTACACATGCATAATCTATCAAACATGATTGGCATATGAAACATAATAAGAGGGACACATCCATTAGAATGTGGAACAACACGCTTTAATATAGAATACAATCATTCATAGAAACAACCACAAAGTTGGAGAAATACATAAAAGGGATATCTTAGACTTCTCAGTTTCAACCATACATAAAACATATGACACTTCCACCAAGCCATTACAACCATTAAAAACAAAACCAACACGCAATAGATAAGCAAGTTATTTTTGAACACAATACAAACCAACACATAGATAACCAACAAACCATTACACATTAGACCAAACAACTACTTCCTGGATTTATCGAACTCAATGAACAATCCATCGAACACAAAGTCCAGAGTGAACACAATCTTATCATAAACCTCCGCAGATGTATTCAAGAGAAGTTGTTGTCATCCATCGCTAATATAGACATCTCCTTCAGTTGTGTTTGAGGCAACCACATAAGAATTATACTCCTCCATTGTGCCTAGATCCATGAGAACGATGAAATCTTGCTGACATTTAAACAATTCAACGACATTAATGAATGGAAAAACCTACCAAAAAGAAAACCATATAGATTTAGAAATAAGAGAAATATAAATTTTTGGCGCCAAAATAATGGAAAGGTTAGGCTGCATGCAATGGACATGGAATAACTTTCAATGTAACAAAAAGCCTGCCAAAATATCTAATAGAAAACTGAAAGAATCATCAACTTGAACCTCCCAAGTAAAAATATCCTCAGATATTATCCTCATACTTCCATTAATTTTGGCCCTCAACGCAGACATTTTTGAAAAATCAAAGGTAGTATATGTTGGATTCTTCTTGGCACGACGATCAGGAGAGTCGCTCAAAACGATAGGTGAATCAAAGGAACTACCTTCCTTTGGATCATGAGTGTCATGAACCTGTTTTCCTTTCAAATGTGAAGACATTATCAAATATAAGTTCTTAGTTTAACCAATGCTTAGATTAGCTATAAGCGTAGCAACAAAAATACATGTCACAACTGAAATTTAAATAGATGTGGAAACAAAAACCAATAAGGGAAAAAACAACAAATGTCAACAAATAAATAAATAATTAAATAAGCAAATATATCACGTAGACACCAGGCAAAAGGATACACAATATATAATAAAAAAAATACGACCATTATGTTGGGTAAATGATAAAAATAATACAATGAGAGTTATATGTACCAACAATGCATAATTTTTTCCATACACTATGATTAATTTGATTCATTTATATTTGTCTAAAGTTATATACAAACATACATCTCACATACACATAAGACCCATCACAATCCAAAGACCATGCACGTGAAAAAAAAAGCACCAAAAAGAGTAATTAATTAGGTTGAGTCCAATTGAATTAAATTGAATGCAAATAAAAGAGGTCACTTTCATTGAAGAAATGCAAAACCAAGTGTCATTTGTCTCCCACATTGTTGAAAATGACATTGTCAAAAACGTGTATGGATGAATAGACTATAGGACACAAACGTAAAAAATAAGGAGATGGAAGTAGATTTAATAACTTACATTGAATAATAAAATAAAAGTATTGAATAGACAAAATAAAATAATAAAATAGACATCTCTCCAAAGGATCAGACATCTCTCCAAAGGATCAGACATCAAAATTGAAGACAAAAATATGAAACTGAAATCAATAATAATTAGTAATTAATAATGGACAATTGACCATGTTTCATAATGTTAATAATATTTCATTCATAACACACCACATTAATAGAACGAAAATACATGGATTGTTTACATGAAAACCCAAAAATGGGCTTAAAGGAGGTAGCAAATACAAAAATCACAATGACAATACAAACATACTTAGCAAATACATTATATTTTTTGAAACATCTTGTGGTAAACAACATTAACAGGGAAATTACACGCATGATCAAGTTCACCAGTAACCAATATCTTCAATCCCTTTCGACTTTTAACCTGAGACACTGCAACATATAATTGTCCATGAGAAAACACTAGTCTTGGAAGATACAACCCAACATGGGTTAGAGTTTTCCCCTGACTCTTGTTTATTGTCATCGCAAAACACAAACAAAGTGGGAATTGACGACGATTAAACACAATCGATACATTTGCATATGAAGGAACCAAATTCATGCGATGTATATAAACCTTCTCACTAGCACGTGGTCCGGTGGCAATTAGAGCACCAATTATGTATTTTCCAAGCTCACCAACGATGAGGCGAGTACCGTTGCAGAGCCCTGATGAAATATCTATGTTTTGGAGTAACATTACAGGGACACCTCTCTTGAGATGAAACTTGTGATTAGGAATCCTCAAACATTTAATATCATTCAGAAACTCTGTGGTGATCCAACGTTGATTGATGCCAACATCTGCATCAACTTTACATACACTATCACAACTAAGATACTCACGACCATCCCTAGGGATCAACATCATAACATAATCATTAACCTTTTCAACAACCTCCAGGGTAGGCGCCAAGATAGCACGATCCTCGAAAAAACAAAGGTCGTTCATCTTCGCAAGAAGATCAGGATAGGTTGATTCAACAATGTCAGCAACAAGGTTTCCTGAAGATTTTATTAGAATATCTTCGGGTATTTGAACAACATAATCACCATCAACAACATCACCAAGATCAAGAATCCAGTTAGCAAACTCCTTCAAGGCTTCAACTTCGCTAACATCGGAAGAAGACTTCAACCTCATGTTCTTAGTCAACTTCAAAACAGTGCAACCTCCCCATAAGATAGATGAATTAATACTTGCATGAACAATATCAACTCGACTACCCTTGACAATAAATGGCAGGATTTTCCTAAAATCTCCTCCAAAAAATATTGTTTCTAAGAACATTTACATCTTATGATTGTAATAAGTTTGCCTATATTTTTAAGGAATCTATTTACATCCTCTAATTGTAAAAGCTTATTAGGTCTAACGAATGTTAAACCCTAATCAAGCCAAGCTTTTCCTTCCCTTCATATCATTATATGCATCTGAATAAAGAATATTCCCTCCCTCTCATCTGTATGCATTAAATGCAAGCATTCATTCATATCCCAGACTTTTCACTCTCATATGATCATTAAATGCATTTTTCGAAATGTCACTCCCCTCCCTCCAGATTGCAATGAATTTGCCTTTATTATAAAAGAAGCTCTTTACATCTTCTTCTTATCTTCTTATTATAAAAGCTTATAAGGTTAAGCTTTTTCTTAACCCTAATCATAAGCTCAATTTCCCAAGCTTAACCCTAATCATAAGCTTAATTTCCCTCCTAAACATCTTTACCTAGCTTCTTTAGCAAGCCTCACGTGCATTTAATAAGGTATATCATGAGTGCATTTAAGCACATCTTGAAAATCGATAGAACTAATTGTAATATGTGAAGCTTTGAAACTCTTCCCTATTTCCTAGCCCAATCCCCTATTTCTAGGCTTAATTTGAATTCAGATACAATCTGTCTTATTATTTAGGCTAATTTATATGAGCTGCATTGTAAACGAAAAAAATAATTCCATCTATTTTCAAGGAGTTCAACCGTACCTTAGTGGTGCTAGAAACATCTTCTATTACACACATGTAAAATAGGCCTTGCTCAGATACCTTTGTACCACATCTAAACTCTTACATCATAAAACACAACAATATCATTCACCCAAGTTTCTAACCCCATCACTTTCCGCAACCGTCATCTCAAGACCATCGTCAACGGAGGTATGCAATTTGGTCATTCTTAATTTTTTATTCTATTTGTTCCTTCTCAATTTGATGTGGATTTCAATTTTGATTGATAGTTTCAGTAACAATTTCATTGACGATTCCAACGTTAATTATGTTATTTCAACTCGATTTTGATTTGTTATGATTTTAGTTTTTGATTCGTTGTTACTTTTGGTTTCAAATCACATCGCACACCATGTTGCAATGGATCGAGGATCAAGGCTTACAACGAGTTTTTTATCCATTGTTTGCGTTTATTCCTCTTCTTGATCTTATTTTTGTTTTTTCTCTTCTTTGGTTGGGATGGTCTCATCAGAAGTATGGTTTGAAAATGAAATTTAATGTATTTGAAATTAAGGGTGTTTCCTTCCATAGTTTTGTGTATCCATCAGAAATTGAAGCAAATTATGTATTTGATTAAATGCCTAAATAATATGATCTCTATTAAAATATAATGTTTGCTTTTCTTCAAGTGTTTGCTGCATAAGGGCTAAAAATAAAATACAAAGTTCTCATGTTTTGATAATTGTTTGTTTCAAAATATAAGGCTTAGATTTTGAGCTTCCATAATTATTTTTCTGTTTTTATGCTGATTTAAAGCGAAAAAGTTGATTCAAAATTTGGTTTGGTTGATATTAGTAATATGTTTACGTTTTAATTCAATCCCTTAATGCATCTATGTCGAAAGTGATGAATATAAAATCTAACAAACATTTGGTGAAAAATTCAAATATTATTTAAGGTGGAGGTAGTAGGTATGTATGATCATTTCTGGTGTTTGGGTTTAAATATAGTAGATGGAATTTGGATAGTGACTATGGTCTATGTAAAGTGAATATTCATTTGCACACTCTTTGGTGTGAAAGTTTTGGATTGAATATAGTGTATGTCATATCAGGATATTCTTTGTCTACTACAATGCAATTGATTTCTTCCTTTCTTCAATCTTTTGGCTTGATATCTACTTATGACTCATCACTTTTTTTAATGGTCTTAGAACTTATCTTTTGGTTCCACTCATCAAATAAAGCAGCGTTATTCTGCAATATTTTACAAATGAAACAATTATTTTTTATACTCTTTGGATTGTGAAGTTCATAAAAGATACATTTATTGTTGCTAACTACTCAAAATATATGAATAGGTCTTCTATATTGTTGAGTTGATGAATTTAACTCTCAAATTATTTTATTTTAAAGTTTTACTGTTGCTAATTAACTTCACTAAGTATATTCCTTCAAAAAAAAAAAAACTTCACTAAATATATGATAGGTAATCATCCTTAAGTTTGTTTCTTTATGTTTATTTGTTTTTTTTTTCCAGCCAAGATAATTGCATAGTCACTTTCAAAATGACATAGTTTTATCGTTGTTGTTTTTTCAGTCGATGATGAAGTTAACATAGTCATTGAGATTGCCAATGATATCATTTCTTTGTCAATGTTTTATATGCTGCCATTAGCTAGACTAATAGAAGTTGTATAGTTAGTGTTTACTATATGTTATGTTTTTTTTTAAGGAACTATATGTTTATGCATGGTATTATGTAAATTTGTGTAAATATAAACCAGTGGTATTGTATTGAAATTTTGTGTGGCAAAATCAACTACTATAGAAGTTGTATAGTTAGTGTTTACTATATATTATGTTTTTTTTTAAGAAACTATATGTTTATGCATGGTATTATGTAAATTTGTGTAAATATAAACCGGTGGTATTGTATTGTAATTTTGTGTGGCAAAATCAACTACTACATTAATGTTTTTTTTTTTAAGGCATTAATGTTCTAAGATATCTTAATTTCATTTTTATATTAAACCAATCATATCCACAATACATAGCTAGCTCTGATTTATTAATATTTTTTAAAAGAATTATGTAACTGTAAATAACTTTAGTAAATTAATTTGCTTTAAATCAATAACTCAAAATACGTATTTCATAGTTTTTTTAGGGGACGTATTTCATAGTTTAGTAATATCATTTTTATTCATTGTATTTTATTATTTAAATTTATCAATTTTTGAATATAAGTTTGTTAATTAATCTAACTCTAATGTAATTGTCCCGTTCATCACACGGGAAATAGACTCATTGGAATATCGATTAAAAGTCAGAGTCCCGGTGATGTTGTTAAGGAATATCGATCAAATATTAGGATTATGCAATGGAACAAGACTCATAATAACCAAAATGGGCAAATGTGTGCTTGAAAGAAATGTGATATTGAAGGAAATATCAGAGAGAAAGTATTTATACCTAGGACATTTCTTACTTCCGACATTAGAATGACATTTCAAAAAACTCATTTAATGATATGTGAGAGGGAAAAATTTGGGATATAAAGGGTCGCATTTAATACATACGAATGGAGGGAGAAAATATGTTTTATTCCAATGCATTTAATGATATGAAGGGAGACAAAAACTTGGCTTGATTAGGGTTTAGCAATTGATAGACGTAATAAATTTTTCTTTTTTTGGTCAAGTAACCTAACTGCTAGAGAAATTCACCTTAAAAGTGAATAAGTGGGGTGTCCGGGGTTCGAACCCCGACCCCTGCATATATATGCATTATCCCTTACCAAGTGATCTAAGCTCACAGGGACAGACGTAATAAGTTTCTATAATAAGAAGATATGTACATTTAATACATTAAAAATTAAAATATTTAATTTTTGTAAATAATAATTTCTTGTTTTAAAATCTCCCACGGTAGCATTTCTCTATCTTTGATTTCTTCTATAAGGAGGGTAGCTAACAAACATTACATGCTATCAAGCAAGATATCACTCATTGGAGATGCTCTAATACCGAATAATACATTACATCTACTTCATTATCTTCTATTTCTCTTTTCTCAAAAGCCTTTCTCACCACTTTCTCTCCTTTCCGTTTAACAACCAATCAAAAAACTTCAAGCTTTTATCAATTGGATTTTACCACATAATTTATATAGACTATAGAGTACTTCAAACTCAGATTTAATCAAGAAGTTACTTTACAAGTGCTATTAAATGCTTGGGAATGATGTTTCTTATTGTAAGTCTTCTTAAGAACCACTATACATTCTACCCGGTGATGGAACTTAGGCTTTACAAGTGCTGGCACCACTTCAAAGCTTGAACTCAAGATTACTTGTATCAATATTGGCAATCCTCTTCCAGAATCTAGCATGTCCTCCATGCTTCTTCCAGCACCATACATGGGCTTATTCTTTGCCTCTAATTGCAATGGAAAGATTGTTAATCCACTTTCTGCGTATAGCTCAGGTCCCTACATATATGCAAACATTGTAAAAAAAACAAGCTGATGAGATGAGATCCTCTCAGGTCCCTACATATATCCTTAATAAAACAAGGTCTATATTTTATTTTATTTTACTATATTATAAAAAATAAATAAACTAATAATGAGATGAGACCCTCTCATGGCCTGATCAACTTAGTGTCGTGTTTAAAATACTGATGGTTGCTTCTTTGGTCCCTATGTTATTTATCTTGAAAAACTATTTCAGGAAGTTATTTCCTCAAGTTTTTAAAAACACAAAAAATAGTGTTTGAGAGTTATCTCTCTAATGGTTTGCCATTTACGGAGGACTAAAAAACAACGTACCTCTAAATACTACCACCGATCTATCTCTAAATATACGTCTCTTTGACAAAAAAAACTCTTATTTCTTGTTACTACTATACTAATTTGTATTAAAAGATTAAATAAAAGTGAGAATCTAATACATCTATATACATAAGGTAAAATTAGGAATGTTATACAAAAATTTAAAAATTAATTACACTACCGAGTTTTTATAATATATCTGAAAAAGTGTCAAAGAGGATTATGAAGCTTAAAAGTTTCAATAGCAAAAAACTTAGTGATTAATATCATCACAAAAAAATTAGTCATCTAAATTGCAAAAAAAAAAATAGTGATTAATATCATCACAATGACCAAAAAAATTAGTGATTAATTATCATCTAAAAATAAATAAGTAGTAAAGTTTTGCCTTTTGTAATTTCTAATGGCAATCATAATGTGTAATCTTATAGTGATATATGAGAATCACTTTTTGTTTTTGGACACAATGTGTGAATCATTATTCATTAGTCTATATGCATTTAACAAGGACATATGCTAGAATCAATCATTCAATATTCTGTACTATAATTGACATACTTACATTTGAAAATGCAAAGGGTAAGATGGAAAATTTCATATCCATCTTGGGAGAACGAATATGAAGACCAAAGAATCTTGATTTATTCTCTACAATTAAATTCATGGAGCAATTGCATGTCAGAATCTTTGTTGTCACTCCAGTTCTATCCACTCCTTCCCCTAGTTTAAATTCTGGAATCCTTGCAATCTGTAAATCAATAAAGAAACCTTATGAGTAAAATTAGTGACATCATGCTATTGCTATCAATGGATAAATTATATATGGATAAATTCACGCACTCACCTCAAAGGAGATTTTGGGTGTTGGAGGTTTTGTAGCAATGTAGAACACAAACAATGCAAATCCAAAACTCACCATAACTCTCCAAGTAACTTGCAACCAAATCCAAGCACATGAATCAGAGTTATGGTAAGAGAAGTACCTCTTCCACCCTCCATTTTTTTCATAATAATACTCATCAAACAACCCTTTCTCTTCCTCATCACTGACCACACTGCCACTGTCGTTGACGATCACCAGATGGTGATCATCACCGTTTTCAGTGGCAGTGCCGTCGTATGAGACCTTCTTGTGGTGCAAGAAAGAGTTGTTGGAGCCTCGAGAGGAGGAGTAGCGGCAAAGGGCAAATCGGTTGGGTTCTTGTTCGTGGGCCGGATTTGTTCGGTGGGTCTCAGATCGGTTCGGGGAGTGGAAAGTTGAATCGGCGTCGTTTTGGATGTTGCTATGCTTGTCTATGCTATTTGCATGGGAGACTGTGGAGGGGCTTTGGACATAGTATCCACACGGGTAGGTTTGGTATGTCAGAGTTTCATGATCTTCAACAACATTGTTGTTATGATGCATACCATTATGGTAAGACATTATTGTCGTGTGTTTCTTAGTATGCCAAATAAGTAGGAGAGAAATTAGTTTGTTTGTTATGTGTGTTTTCAATTGTGAAAGAGGCTTTGGAGGAATTAGGTTTTAAACAAAATAAAGATAGTGAATTAAGGGTTACATCATGAAGGATGGGCCCAGTTGAGGCATTTTACACATTTGTTTTATAATTTTTTTTTTGTTTTTTTATACAATTACTTTGGGTGTTCATTAAGGAACATGAGTAGAACTAACATTATTGTTGCTTCTAATTTGAAATCTCATCATGCATTAGCATTATATATTGGTTTCATTGTATTATACTCTCTTTGATTCTCAATGCATTTCTTCTCTTTATTTGTCGTAAAATTATAAGTTGAATGAAACAATGTATAATTTTCCATATTTTTATTTAATAAACTGAGATAAGTTTAGGTGAATTTGATTTCGGAACTCACTAAAACTATGAAAGACTGTATAATACTTATGTATTTACAATAAACGAAGTTTTTACATTATCAACAGAAATTCTAACTTAGAACCGGATCTCAGATAAATTCTTACAAATTGGACAAAACTATATTGATGTAGTTTTTCCAAAGTAAATTTATTTTGTTTACAATATTTTAGTGATTATTGAAAATAAGTTTGGTTTTAATAAACCAAATTATAATCAATCTCCCACAACTCTTTAAGGGGATAAGGATGGTTTGGTGGCTAACATAGGGTTAAACAACATAAAGATAAGAAGGTTGAACGTTCGAATCCCACTCAAAGCCTAATAATTTTTTCTTTGGCGTTAACTCCCGGTTTTTAGGGAAAAGAGGTTCTGGTAATCTAGAATTGGGCAGTGAAGTAAAAATATTTGATCAAGAATTGTTCCATCTAAAAATCAAATATGGGTTCTCCTATTACTAACCATACAAATTTTTGTCTTTTTTTTTTTTAGGAAAATTTTTGTCATTTAAAAAACGTTAAGATAACGAAAATGTATTTTTTTTTACCAAATAAAGAAAATGTAATTAATCCCTATCCCTATATTATGGCAAAACCATTGATTATGTTGTGATCATGGGTATTGCGCGCCTATTATAACGGCATTAGTTAATTTGCTTTACACCGAATGTTTCTCTTTCCACATTCAAGAAATGATAACAAAGTAAGCACGCTTTACCCATTCTGTTTCCTCTAAAATGTTTAGCAAAAGATTCAGATCTAAACCCAAAAGGATGCTAGACCTATGCTATTTTATTATTACTATCTTCATTTGTTAAAAAATAAAATAAAATTATTACTATCTTCAGTCCTAATTTATAAGAAAAATTATATAAGTTACACAAAGTCAAAATAATATCTGAGGAAATAAAACACAAGAATTACATAGCAGCTAAGAGATTGCTAATAAGCATCGGTAAGGGTTAAGCCTTTAAAAATGATAATAAAAAATAAAGGTAATATATTTTGATTTCAACTACTAAAAGCACCGGAGCTTGATCTTCTATGTATGCAAATTTGATAATATTTAGAGATAAATTTAAGCACCCTTTTGACTAAAAATTTATCTCTAAATATAAATCTTTTTTCAAATTATTAGATACATTTATTATTTTTTCCTAAACATATCCATAATTAATACTACTAACTTATCTTAAAATATGAAAAGTAAAATTTAATACACATACAAACAAATGACAATTTGGTAATATTAACACACAAAATAAACACATTAATTACAATAACAATTTTTATTAAGAAATGTGAAAAAAAATGCAAAGAGTGCTTACATACAGGAATAATAGAGGGAAGATATAGTTTATCTATTATAAATTCATTTACAATTAGTAAACTTAATCTACTACTTTTGCCAAACAATGTCTAAATGTCTCTCAACCTCTCTCCCTCCATTTTCTTTCCACGAAATATAATCATTAAACTCTCCACTTGGTCACAAGCACTCTAAGGTTGCCTAAGATTGCTCATAGTATAAATCAGCATTGCTTGGGCAACAATTTTAATAAGCATTTATCTTCTTAGAAAAGAAAAGTTTCTTCCTTCCGTCCTTTTAGGTTTTGTTTAGAAGTTTGGAGGAGTGGAGAGGAGAGGAGAGAGATGGGAAATATATGGTAATTAAAATAGTAAAATATTTTACATTTTATGAAAGAGTTTTTTTTAGAGAATAATAAATTAATGGTTATGATTAATATATTGTTAATTTTAAGAATATTGTAAAAACAATACCGAATTTGAAGAATTCATAAAAATGTTCCCAAAACCTTACTCCGATATAATTTTTTAGTTCACCAAAATTAGAAGAGTTTTGTATTGTGAGAAAAAATGAATCCATCATAGATCTCCCATCTCAAACTCCTCTATTTCATTAATTTGCTCCATCCTTTACTTTCTAAAACCCTCTCATTTCTTCCCCCTTAAACTCGGAAACAAAGCCTTATGATATATTTACGAGTTGAGTTTTAGAGGGATTTAGAGGACTACATTTATATGTTGATGTAAATTTGAGAATTTAAAAGAACTAAAGCTGGGAAATCATACATAATCATACAACATTTCAATCACTTTTTTAATGAATTTTAAAAACATTTTATAATTTATTTAATTTATAAATAAAAAGTATACCTTTTCCCCTCTTTCTCACTAAAACCCACCTTGCAAACATAGTAGCATTAATTTGTCTTTCATATTTTGTACAACTCGTAATAAGAAGTCTTTATAAATAATCTCCAAACAAAGGTGGAAAAACAAAACGGTTATTTTACGATTCCCCCCTCCCTATCATTTCCGTGTTCATCCAATGTTGAAAGAGAGTTTATATTTGCTTTGATTGACGACTTGATCAAATTTTACTTGAAAAATATTAAAGATGTTGATTATTTCAGCTACCTCTTCCAAATTTGCAACAAAAAACAACAATCTAATTCTTACTTGTCTCAAGTTTCAACAATATTGCACGAGTTATTTCCCTTCCTATGGTTTATACATTCTTTAATCAAGTTTTTATGGAATGAATCAATCAAGTTATCCGAAAAAAGGTCACAGTAAGTTTAGTTGAATTGGATCGTAGGTGCGATCACTAAGATTAAAGTTGAGTGGTGCGATCACTAGGTTTAGGCACTTATATATTACTTAGAGTTGACTCTTTCATAAGGCCAAAATAGAGAATACTCTTTGGTTACATGGACGAAAATACCTTAAATTTTGTAATTTGATGTCATGAAGGTCAAAAATCAAAGAATATTCAAATTACAGAATTGGAATCTAAACAAATCTTTTTAGAGGCGGTAAACATGTATTAACCCATGATTTTATTAGCATAATTGAATTTTTCTCATTTGGAATTTGTTATAGTAACTATCAATGAAATTTTGCTTCAAGCGAGTTCTTTTCTAATGAATTATTTGTTAGAGATTAAGATAAATTTGACACAGTTTCATCTCTAAAAACTTAAAATTACATTCACGTAAGCTCTTTTAAATATCAATTTGTTCAATTGATAGTTTGTAATTGAAATCTTGCTACAAATTTTCTAACAATCATGTTTCTACTTCTAGTTGAAATTTTACTTCTAATATTGGAACCAAGTAATTGATATTATAGTGCAGGATATTCTATGGCCCTTCAAAGTTTTATAGTTTTAATTTCAGCTTTTACCTCAATTTAGGTTGAAATTGAATGATACATATAATCGTATGCAATGGATATCATATAATGCATCCACACACTTATATCAAGAATTTCCTAAAGCTTGGTACTATCTAAGGGGCTATTTGAGGAGACAACCACTGATTTCTCTCCAAGTTATGTATGGAGAAGTATGTTAGGTGCCAACTCCCAAAGATATACTATGCTAAAAAAATCAAGGTGACAGACTGGAATGGTCAAACCGTGAAGATGTTGCAGGACAAACTGAACCCCAGCCCAAATTAGAGAATCACAATGTTGGAACAAAGGTGTTCAGAGTAAAATTAGAATCAAAAGAAAAAGTTTTAAAGATCGGTCTAGGTTTAAAAATGCAGAAACCTGGAAAATCATAAGATAGTTAGGCGAGAGATCAAGAAGACGGTAAGCGGATTAATAACTCAAGCTTTTGAAAAATTATACAAATCCTTCGTCATCAAAGACAGAGAAAAATCTATATATAAACTTTCTAAAGGAGGAGAAAGAAAGGCAATAGAGACTTTAAGTATCTTAAAGATGAAGATCGATAAGGGTAAAGTTTTTGTTCAGGAAAAAGCATAAATGATATACGGAAGAAGTACATCCATAACTTAAGTGATCGTTTGTTATAGATTTAAAAAAAAAAGTGTTTTTTTGTTTGTATTTCTACAAATGATTTTGTTTTAAAATTTACTCCAAAATAGTATAATTTATTTCAAACTCATTTGTTATAGGTTAGAAGAGAGATTTTGACATTCACTAACTTTAAATATTCATTGTTAAAGATTTTTAACAATAACAATTTTTTTTCAAATAGATATATCTCAAAAATAATTTTCATGGGAACTATTTGAAGTAGCTTCTTATATTAGTGATTTTTTAAAAATTTTATTATCTAAAAGAAGTTATAACAAAATATGAAATACTTAGAATGACATTTTAAGATAAGCAATACACACCAATTGTTCATTTGAAACCTCTTTTAGAAAAAATCTTTATCAAAAAAAAATATTAAAAAAAATGATGATATACTATAAAAATCATTTTTTAAAAAAAGCTATGATCCTGATGAATAAATATGTTTTATCAAAAAGAAAGAATTGACTGCCTATCACGAAATATAATTATTTCCTATTGTGAAGCATAATAAAATTAACATATGATATCACAACCACTATTCCTTGAAGATGGAAAAGAGGACAAGGTGTGTTTGCTAATAATGACCAGGTGTAGCATTTTGTTTGTTTATGAAACAATTAGAAACTGGTATAGTATTTTTGGATCGAAAACACAAAGTTAGTGACTATTCTTTTGCGGGGCATTTTAAATTGAATGCTAGCTAGCAGTTATCGAAGCACACGAATAGTATTATGTGAGCTTGATGTATGACATAAGTTTGGCTCATGTAGTTAGTATGGTAAGCACTAACGGCACTAGTAGTGATCTCGTTTGCTATGCAGAACATTCTACCTATATCTTGTGAAAATATAGATTTGTCTTATCTAGTAGTTACTAAAGTCATTCATTGGTTTTTTAATATATATATATATATATATATATATATATATATATATATATTATTATTAAAAAAAAATTTAAATAAATATCAATGGATATTCATTCATCTATAGATGTCATTGTTAGTTTTATATTCTAAGTGTTATTATTGACGAATTCGAGGAAATCAATGATACTGCTTATGATTGGGGCCTGGTTCCCCTCCCGTAAAATTTTCACGGGAGGGTTTGCACTGCATGTTACAAGCCTTCATTTCTTTTTAATGCATTGAAAGTGAAGATGGTAATAAAAAATGTGTGGTTAGATTTCACTGGACAATAAAATTGGGGTTTGCATCTTTGCTCATTAATGAACTTATTTTTCTTGACAAAAGAGTTAAATGGTAAGTTCTTGCGTAAAATTAACCAAAATTAGAACATTATATTTGAAGAATAGTGATAAAAGAAAGAACGAAAGAAAAGAGAAGAAAACTTGTATATTTTACAATGGGTTAATAGTGTTTTACCCCTGTAATATAGGTCATTTCTGGTTTTACACCCTGTAAAATATTTTTTTTGATTTACCCCTGTAAAATATTATTTTTTATTTACCCCCTAATAGGTCATTCAAAAACCTATTTTTTATTTTTTTCTTCAGAAATTATGGTTTTTGAATGACCTATTAGGAGGGTAAATCAAAACAAAATTTTTTTACAGAGGGGGTAAATCAAAAAAAAAAAATTTACAGAGTGTAAAACCGAAAATGACATATATTACAGGGGGTAAAACACCATTAACCCTTTACAATGCTACGTCAGTTTGTACGCCTAACTCAACTTACAATGCTACATGAGTGTGTAACATCTAGTTCAACTTAAAATGTCAAATTGTTTTGTTGGATATTTTATGTGGTTACCTATATTCGAACTTGTGATCTTCCCTATGTGTACGAACTTGCAACTAAGCCTACATACAAAAATTGAACTTATAACTACATGAAATAGGGATACAACATTCTTAAGAACATGTCTTGTAATATTCATCCTTTTGTAACTCATGACCATTGCATAACATTCTTAAGAACTGTCTTGTAATATTCATCCTTTTGTTTTTGTAACTCATGAACATTGCATTATACATGCAGTGATCGGAGTTCGAACTCAAATTTTGCACTTATTCACCTTAAAATGATGGAGTTCTAGCCACTAGGCTACTTGACCATAATATAAGAAAAAAATAATAAAAAATAAATTAAAATGGGACGGCCAACAAGGATAGAACAATTTGAGAGGAAATGGCCTTGAGAATATTTTTTTTTTCCTAATACAAAATCTTCCTCCTTTAGAGGAACTCAAAAATTGTATTGAAAGAGGATTTTGGAGAATTTTAAAGGGTTTATACAAATTCTTCGAATTCAATCTATGTGGTTATTATGTTTCTAAAATTAAAAATGTTTAACACTTTTAAAGTACAGTTTAAGATATTGCACACTGATGTTAAAGTACAAATAAAGTACACTTTTAAAGAAGAGAATACTTTTAAAGTATTGAAAGAGAATATTGCATACTGATGTACTCAAAAATTGTATTGAAAGAGGATTTTATGGACAACACTTGTGTGACATTGTAGTGTCAATGTCATGTGCTTTGCAAAAGTTTGGGTCAAATTTAAAAATAAGTGTTTTGCAAAAATTGAATGAATTATAAGAAGCAAGAAATTTGAAAGCTATAGTTTTTAGGTGTCAATTGATATTGTCAAAACTTAATTTGAACAAAATATTTCATAAATTTTTATGATTTTGACAATTCTCCAAATTAAGCATTCAACAATTGAATTTACCTAAAAGGATTTGAATTCTCTAAAAAGTTACATTATCTCCAAACATTTCCGATCAAAATGCAGTCTAAAGAAGTACTTATTTTTGACTTCATAATTAAAGTAATTATAGAATATTTCTAAAATCAATTAGAAGGCAGATTGAAATATTATATGATTATTTATAATATCATTCCGTCAATTTTGTTTATACTCTTAAACAATTATTTATAATATGGTTAAGATATAGACATACCCTTGAATCCTTTTCATCTCAACAATTTTTTTCTTCCTTTACAACCTTCAACAATTGTTTTAGTCTTTTACAAACACCAATCATCCAACGGGAGTAAATGAAAGAGGATAGAAAGAAATGGAAGCAACCACTAAAGTAGACATTTCAAATAATTGCCACAGTTGTATAACAGATCCAAACTTTGAATATAGCTAGATGAATCTTGTGTCAGTGATCCTTGATATAGCCATGTTCTGTGGTCAACTATAAAAATAAAAGCTAGGAAACACATTTCAAGTATGTTTTATTTCGTGAAATGATTTTTTGTTTTCATTTTTTAAAATATTTGTTCGTTTTAACTTGCTAATAAGAAGGTGAAAGATTTTTAAAGTGAACTATTGGGATAAAGAGAAGATCAAATGCTAGCAATGGATTATGAATTTATAGAAATAATGGAAACAGTTCTTCTAACATGTTCATTGTTTCTAGAAATAAACACAATTGTTTACTTAAGAGTTTATTGTAATATTGTTCCTTTCAGATTGCAAAATCGTTGGTGCAATTGTTTCCACTATGGTATACATGCAATGTGCTCTCATACTTACCGAAAATGTAATTGTTGCGCGGATAAATTTGTCAACCACGAGCGTTCTATTATTGATGTAGTCTGGTTCTCAACAATGCCCCATTTTCTAGATGCAGATTTTTACTGGAACCGCAATGGCTTGCCTAATTTTCGTTTTCCTTAGGCTGTTTTTGTATTTTTTTCTACACTTTTGAGGGTTTCGGTTTATCTCCCCCCAATCTTGTATATATTTTCTCTTTTTATAATAATATATTTGAGTATGTGGTGCATGATGAAGGTTTCGGAGAGGTGCCAATCTAGTTAGGATGTCTCATATTTACCTGGATGCCCAACTTATCTCTTGACTTATAAAAAAAAGAAAGTAAAATAACACAATTGTAGAAAATGAAATATAAACTGATTTGACAAAGTAAACGACCCTTATGCACTTCCAAAATAAAAAAGAAAGAAGAACCAACCAATCCGAGTTTTATGAATGAACAAATATACTCAAGCTTTGAATTGAACACTATATATATCTTGTGATGCAAAGTAATGGTTGGTTAAGCCTTTATCTTCTGGACTCCAACCCATCTTGCAAAATCCACCCACCTACTCAAAGATATATACCAAATCATGAGAACTAAGAAGAATATAATAACTTTTAGGCTATAAATATTAACTGAGATAAATCAATAATCTTACAGTAGTGAGCCCCAATAAGTATTGGCAGTTCTAACAATAAAGTATGCTGCAGTTAGTATAAGTTTGTTTTGGCGTAGCAATGGTTCCAGAATCCGTTGCTCAATAATTCCCGCAAGTACTTGGTACCTGATAAGTCATAAACAAATTCATAAATAGATTTTCCTTTTTTATGCAGAAGAATATTTGGTTGTGTACAAATGTTAAACTTTCAAGAACGTTTATAGTAGTTTGTTCAAGGAAAATGAAATACCTGAGATTGCTAACTACTACCATGTAAATCCCATATGCTACACTGGTTGAGATTACAGGTAAATTCTCAACAGTAAATGCTTTATTTACAGCCTTCTGTGCATTGATCAATGCATTTGTTATACCTATACCAACCTGAATAAATCATTGAAACCAATAATGTTATAAATTCATGGATGCCATAATTGGTTTTGATTATATACAAACATTCATAAAAGAAAGTTAAAACAAGTTAAAAAGGAGGATAATTTTGTAAAGAAAGTAAATTGCTGGTTTACCAGTGAAGCACCGGTTCCAATTACGAACAGCTTCGCCCCGTTACGCTGCATAAGAGATGGAGATGATCCTTACTTATAAGGAAATAACTATTTGACTTGGTTTAAATGATCCAACACATACCACTATAGCACCTATTCTTTGTAGAAGTGTATATGATGTTCCTGCCAAAGCCACCTGTTGAGAAAACTAAAATTCATCAATAACTGATCATATATGTTTGGATCGGTTTAATTGAGTATAACGTTATCTTTCGTTATCGAAATTAAATAGCTTATACATAAGCACTTATATGATAAACACTTATTTTTATGCTGAATATGAATCGGAGATGCTGAAAGCTATAGAGTGTCTTGACCTGAAAAGCATTTTCAGGACATCCATAGAAGAATTTGGCAATAAGTCCAGCACTAATGGCAGGCGGAGGTTTAAGAGAAACAGTGGGAGCAGGAAACCAAACAAGTACAAAACCTGTTACAATGCCTGTTACCTAAGATAAAGTAACAAACTGAATAAGACGGTTAACAAATTCTTACATAATAAAGCAAAGACGATGAGAACAAAAACTAAAATGCGACATCAAGGAGATTATAGGAATGAAAAAGAATAAATGATGAAGATTGGCTCAAAATGATTCATTAATAAATAGAGCTGACATAAAAAGTTCATTGTACAATCATAATTAATCTTTTCCAACTAAGAACCTTGCCACATTATGCATGTCAGTACTTAAAGAACCAACTTTATTAGCAGTTTCTACTGTGTATAAAATGCTTATTATGACAACTTTGCACAAGTTATGCTCATTCTTCAATAAATGTATCAGTTAGTATAAGCTATAAATGTGTATATCGAGTTTTTATTTATCAACTGCATTTTGGAAGGAAGAGGGAAAATGATGCAGATGGCATGCTGAACTATCACGGTAAATGACCAATATCTAATTATTAATTTGACCAATTGGCCTAAATTACATGCACCGTAGCGGAGGACGTTCCTGAAAATGGCATATGCCCTAGTTTCGTGCTTTGATTTAACACAATAAGCGTCATTTGAAGCACTACCACAAATGTTCATGTAGCAAACAGAAATTTATATGAAAAACTATATACTCTTGTGTCTTATGAGCAAATCAGAAATTTTCATCATCATAATAAGTAATAGCAATTTGAACCCTGATCCTGGAAAGTCATACGCAAGAAAAGTTCTCAAATTTTTTGTTTGACAGTATATCTTGTTCATAAGCTTACCACATTAGCAACAACGAAATCCATCTCCTTTTTGAAATTTTCTTTTCGCTTCTCCAACTCTGCAGCTGCCTGAAAAACGATAATATATCCCATTACACATGGCTAATTTTCTTGTCATCACTCTTTTGTTAGTATGGCTAATTTTCAAGATAATTTCATGAACCGAAAACAATCTTAATATTTTTAAGCAAATAATGGTAATGCAAAAGCATTCTTGTAGAGAGAGACTCCAACTTTGTAACTTCGGTGGAAGCTAAAACTCATCATGCCAAATAAGGTAGACTCGTTCGGGGCGTGAGGAGACCCTCATTCTCACTTTTATTTTACATTGCAGAAAGACCTTGTTAGCAGAGGAATTTCAAAGGTAGTTGAGTCTATTACTACGAAGCCAATTATAAGTCCTGCAAACTTTAAACTGATGATGTTTTCTGCTAATTTGTAAAGGCAACAAAAGGAATTTGGAACCTTTGATGTCGCTGGTTGAGCTCTATAACCAAGCTAGTGGTCTATATCTGAGCACAAGCACACTATATGAAGTACTAACTCTGACACACAAATTGGACACGGTCGCGTGTCAGACAAAAAGACACGCCTAATTCCAAGAGTGTACATTTTGCATAGCACCAAATGCAAGTTCTATTCTGGTCAAATATACCTGATATTCGAAAACAACTTATATCTCTATTTTACTCGTTTTTTAGGCTAGTAATCATCGCATTTAACAAGAAACATTCTTAATCTTAAAATTCCTTTCACACTATACTTTAAAGACTATAAAATAGTATCTAAACATAGGAACTGGGAATCCACAGTAACATGTTCATAAATCACACAATACACTAAATTGTAATAATGGAAATAAACCTTGGTGAAGATAACAACAACACATTCCATAACAAGCTTAGTTAAGAACAAATCATCAGCCAACAACCTTTCCTTAAACCCTCCAAATTTTAACAACCATCTGAAAACAACCGACTCCTCCAACTCAAAAAACCTCCTCACTATCGAACCAGGAACCCGCCCCGCATTAACAGCAACAGCCAAATCCGCTGGAAAATTCTCCATCGACCTTCCAGCCTCAGCCAAAACCAGCATTGCCTCTTCTCTATTTCTATCCCTTTCTTCCTCTTCACCACCTCCACCGTCGTCCCCCCCATCACCACCTCCACTCCCTGAAAACCCGCCTCCATTTCCAGCTGAGAAAGACGTGGAAACCGGATAATGAAGCAAATGATTTGGCATGAAAATGGGTGCAGAGGCAGATGAATGATTGAGCTTGGAAGAGAAGAATGTGAAAACTTCATGGCGGGCAGTGATGGTGTAGCTAGGTAAAGAAGAATGGCTGTAGTGGTAGAAATTGGTTTGAGTGTGAGTGTGAGTGTGAGTGTGATGAGAGAACAAGTGTGTTGAAATGTTGGAGAAGGAAGCCATAGCCATTTGAGAATTGAGAGAAAGAGAGAGATTAGTTGGTTGGTGACAGTTAAAAATGGAGGGTCTAAGTGTAGGTGGAGTTTGTTGATAAGATAGTTTGAATGATTTATTTTTAATTTTATTTTTATTTTAGAATTTAAATTCAATTTGTATTTTTGTAATTGAAAAGAGAGATTAATTATCGCTAGACTTTTTCCCTCAAAAAAAATAAAAATCACTAGACTTTTGACCCGTGCTTTGCACGGGTCTTCTCGACTATAATAGAGACCAATAAATAATCTTTAACCCGTAAGATCATGGGTCGATTAATAAACGCAAATTAGATTATTAGAGATACAATATTACAATCAAATGATAATAAAAAAATTATCGAGAAAAAAGATAAAAAGAATACAAAATTATATTGTTGCACTGGTCAATTTTATTTATTAATTTTATAGTTAAACATAAAAAATTAATGCAGTTCATGGTTCCTAACAAATTATTTAGGGTAGCCGAGTTTGCATGGAAATTAAGGTATTCTGTTTGTAAACGTATTAAATAAGCGTACAACAACTTGTCAAAAAAATAAAATAAAAAATCTACAGAAACAATATGTTAAGTTGTTGCAGACCTAATAAAATTAATAAATAATAAGGATAAGGATTAAGATATCTATTAAATTTTTGCCTCGAAAAATATTCACGGTTATTGGAGATCTGAACCTCGCGGTACTGAGCAGGGGTAACCCGAACTGGCTGTATCGTGGTATTATTCATAATCTCAACATCTGGCTGTTTCCCATCAAGGAATTGTGTCTTAAGATTTTGCTTCTGCTTTCTCGTTAGAACAGTAGTAACAGATGCTTCTTCTGTTGCCTTTCTATCATACTCTTTTATGCGTTCCCAAAGTTCCATATCATGTTGAACTCTAGTGTTACTATGTTTCTCCAGAGAAGTAATAGCAATAGCGTGACCTGATGTAGTGATGTCTTGAGATTCCTCCGTCAAAGCATTCACAATTGGATCAATTACAGGCAAAGGAGGCCGCATTTCTTGACAAGGCATATGGACCGCTGCCAAATCAAGGAGGCCACATTTCTTGACAAGGCATATGTGTGTATTTTAATAGGATTTTGGTATTAGAAGGGTATTTTGGTCATTTTGTGAGTAAGGGTAAGTTAGTAATTATGGGGAGGATTATTTTTAGCATTTTGACTGAGAACCATTATTTAGTAAGATACTAGCAAGTAGTGGTGATTTATTTTATAACCGGTAAGTGATCATTATTATTATTTTAACCGTTAGTAGAGAGAAACTTAGGGTTGGTTTATAAATGTTGTGAGCCCATTAGGACACTAAGAGGGTTAGGCCCAATGTATATAGACTATATAAGTATTGGTCATTAAAGAAAATAGGGATAGATAATCATTTTACAAGTTGAGAAGAGGAAGAAAGAGAAAGGGGGCAAGAGGAAGAAAGA
>Ga0228710_1004102_pt1 | contig 23002 bp, 15 predicted proteins | sample MedpolnodulmetaG_FD_177995 | JGI IMG/M metagenome (GOLD analysis project Ga0228710, IMG submission 177995) | Root nodule microbial communities from Medicago polymorpha collected in Santa Monica, California, United States - pink nodules | ecosystem: Host-associated > Plants > Roots > Nodule...
CAGACGCAGTTCTTCAGACTCATTCTTCCAGATGCTTTAAGCTTCAAATAAAATTCCCTTGCTCTTGAACTTGTTCAATCAGAATCTTTATGGATAGTACTTTGATTATGGATCCTGTACACTTGAAAAAATTGTTTAGCATATCCAATTGATTATTTTTAATACCTTGTTATTGTCAAAACTCAATAGGTGACTTGTGAAACACCCTTTGTTCCAACAAAGACTTGTATTTGAATGAGTTTCTGGACTGGATAACTTGCTGTGAATCATCGTGAGCTTCTTCAGAGGCTTCTACAACTGGAATATCAGGGGCTGTTACAGCTTCTGGAGCATCAGGGGATGTTACAGCTTCTGAAGTACCATCCAACTCTAAAGTCTGATCAGGTTCTGAGTAATCATCAGACTCTTCTGACCTGTAATACTTTCATCCTGCTCTGGAGTTTTACTTCCAGGCTCTTTGTCATCGATTTTAACATGCATAGATTCTTCAACACAGTGTGTTTCTGAATTATACAGTCTGTATGCCTTAGACCTCTCAGAGTAACCTAAAAAGATTCCCTTTTGTGCCTTTGCATCAAATTTCTTCAGATAGACTTTGTTGTTTAAGATATAACATGTACATCCAAACTGATGAAAGTAAGAGATGTTAGGCTTCCTACATTTAAAGAGTTCATATGTTGTTTTGTTCAACATGGGTCTGATATAGATCCTGTTCTGAACATAACATGCTGTGTTTAGTGCCTCTGCCCAAAAACTTTTTGGCAGGTTGTTTTCATGAATCATGGTTCTTGTCATTTCTTGTAAAGACCTATTCTTTCTCTCTACAACCCCATTTTCCTGTGGAGTTCTAGGAGAAGAGAATTCATGGACAATTCCATGTTTTTCACAAAATATTTCGAATGGCTCATTTTCAAATTCTCCCCCATGATCACTTCTGACTTTTAAAATTTTCAGTTCTTTTTCAGATTGAACTTGAATGCAGAATTTGCTAAACACGTCATATGAGTCATCTTTAGATTTAAGAAACTTAACCCAACTCCATCTACTGTAATCATCAATTATAACAAATCCATAGTTACTCCCATACAAGGATGCAATGCTAACTGGTCCAAATAAATCAATGTGGAGTAGTTCCAAGGGTCTGGAGGTAGAAACAATGTCTTTTGATTTGAAAGAAGTTTTAACAATTTTTCCCTTCTGACATGCACCACAAAGTGCATCTGAACGATAATCAATGTCTGGTAAGCCTCTAACAAGTTGTAACTTGCTAAGTTTAGAGATTAACCTCCAGTTAGCATGTCCCAACCTTCTGCGCCACAACCATTTCTTATCACTCATTGATAAAAGGCAAAGTACCATCTGATCAGTCAGTTCTGAAAAATTAATCTTATATACATTGTTTCTTCTTTTTCCTTTGAAAATTATGGATTGATTATCTTTGTTGATCACTGTGCAGTTGTTCATTTCAAACATGACATCATAACCATTATCACAAAATTGACTTATGCTCAGTAGGTTATGTCTTAGTCCATCAACCAACCACACATTATTAATTGAGATTGAGGAATTACCAATTGTTTCAGTACCAATGATTTTGCCAGTTTGGTTTCCTCCAAATCTCACAGTTCCTCACTCTTTCATGGTCAGGGTTAGGAACATAGACCTTTCTCCCGTCATGTGTCGCGAGCAGCCACTGTTCAGGTACCATGACTTCTGCTTTTCGCTTCCTTTTAGACACACCTGCAACATCAACAATGTCTGACTTAGGTACCCATATTTTTGTGGGTCCTCTTGGGTTAGTCCTAGGAGTTTTGAATTTCCTTTGTGTTCTTTGTCTGAAATTGTCCTGTTTTGTCTTCTTCCAGACTTCAGGTTCAGAACCTTTAGTCTTGGAATGTAACTTAGCAAAGACAACTTCCTTCCTCTGAAATCTAGGCTTTTGAATTTCAGACTCTGTTTTCTTCAGAACCTGTTTATTGGGTTCTGATCTTTTCAGGATCTGTAACTTTTGAGCTTTTGATTTAGAGTTGTTCATGACCTTTGTCTTTTGGTTCTCAGGTTTTGAGTTAATCATTACCTTTGAACTTGAAGCTTTAGGTTCTGAGTTAGAAGCTGTGTTGGCCTTTTTAGATTCAGACACAAAATGAATTTTCAGTCCCTCTTTGGTGTTATCAGAATAAGGTTTCAAGATCACTTCACCAGAGTAACCTCCTGTGAAGCCAATCCCCTTTTTGTTGTTTTGATTGATGTTATAAATCATGGATGCAACTTTGGTTCTATCAATTCCTGTGGTAATAAAGTCTTGAAGAGCAGCATCCTGCTCAGATAAAGGTTTATTATCACCTTTCTCAGTCATTGTTTTCAAATCGTTATATTCATGTTGTAAAACATCCATCTCCATCTTAGTTGATTCATGGAGTTTCAGTAACTTAATGTATCGTTGCTTAACTCTCCTCAACTCAGAGTATTGGTTTTCATAATGACCAAGAAGTTCCTTGAGAGAATCAATTAATTCAGATCTAGTGAGTTTGGAATATACCTCAGTTTCATTTTCAGAGTTTGTACAGGATTCAACATCAGATGATTCTTTTTCATCTTCAACAGTAGCCACCAAACCCATGGCTATATTTGCTTCATCTTCAGCATCATCTTTATCAGATTAAGACTCATTATCCAGATCTTCCCAAGTTGCCATCAAACTTTTCTTGATTTGCTTCTTGAATTTGTTGGATTTAAAGACTGGCTTCTTAGATTTCTCATTGGATTTTTCCTTCTACAGGTCTGGACAATCAGCAATGAAGTGTCCAGTTTTCTTGCAGTTGAAACAACTTTTCTGTTCTTCTTTTCTAGAGCTCTTGTGACTACTGCCTCTGCTCATGAACTTCTTGTTCTTCTTAGCAAGATATTGTAGTTTGTTGGAGAGCATAGCCATTTTCTGAACGATTTCAGGGTCTTCATCAGAATCTCCAGATGTAGATTCTTCTTCAGACTCCAACGCCTTCAGAGCCTTAGTTGACTTCCCTCTTGACTTCAAAGCAAAAGACTTAGGCTTCTTGACAGGTTCATGCTCATTAAGACCAATCTCATGACACTTTAAAGAGCTTATAAGATCTTTAACACTCAGAGTGTTTAAATCTTTAGCTTCTTCAATAGTTGTCACTTTTGGTCTCCACTTAGCAGGTAAGTTTCGCAGAATCTTGTTCACATGATCAGACGCCACGTAGCTTTTCTTCAGAATTTGAAGTCTAGAAACAAGAGTCTGAAATCTTGAGTACATAGTCTCAATGTTTTCATCCTCCTTCATTATGAACAACTCGTACTGATGAACAAGCATAGTAGCCTTAGCTTCTCTGACTTTCTTGTTACCCTCACAAAGTGAGCACAATGAGGTGAACATAGCCTTCGTTGTAGATTTGTCACTCATCTTTAAGTACTCTTTATGAGGCAAGGCAGCCACAGGAATGCCTCTGATCGTGTGATGTTTCTTATAAAGCTTTTTCTGTTCAGCAGTGTGAGCTTTCCTATCAAGAGCAGCACCTTCTTCATCCAGCTTCAAATCTCCAACACCTTCTTCAAGAATATCCCACAACTCATCATCCATTCCCATAATGTGACTATACATCTTGGTCTTCCACCAAGAGAACATTTCTGGATCACCATTAAACATGAGAGGTTTGTTGTGATTAGCAGATCTTTCATTTTTGTTGTTGCTGCTATAATCATGTGGTATAGAAGCTCCAGAACCAGAACCAGAGCCAGAGCCAGCAGCATCTTCCCCAGACATGTTTTTCTCAGATCGTTCACTGTAACACGGTTAAGTGCTAACTACAGAGCCAGCAGCTCTAATACCAACTAAAGGTGAGAAAAACACAAGAAGGGGGGGTTGAATTGTGTTTTCAAAAACTTCTCCTTCTTTCGTAATAAAAGCTGTTCCCAGGATCAGAGTCTGATAGAGTTCAGAGTCTGACTTGAATTCAGAGTCTTAATGCAGCGGATAGATAGTAAGAGAGCAGAGAAAGAAAGAACACAAGCAATTATATAGGTTCCTTCCACAAACCGGAAGTGGTTCTGTCCCCCTTGCACTTCCAAGGAGAGTTTCACTAAAATGTAATACCAAATTACAAGTTGCTCAAACACACAGTAAGAGACTTCTCAATGCTCAAGGACAACTCCAAGAGACTTCCTTTGCTCAATCACAACTGAAAGAGACTTCTATGCTCAATCACAAAAGAAAATTTAGCTTATCCTTGTCTTGATGTATAGACACGATGCAGAGATGGTGGTTGCAGAGGCAGGCGCAGAGTTAGTGGTTGTACACTTCGTACACTGTAGTTTGTCAACTCTCTTAAGCTTCTGGTGAAGTAGCTTTTGATGCAATGCTTCTGATGATCTTGCTTCTGATGACCTTGCTTTTGATGACATCATCTTCAGGAGCGCTTTTCTTCAGGAGCATTTTCTTCAGATGCTTTAAGCTTCAATATAAATTCCTTTGCTCTATGACTTGTTCAACCAGAACCTCTATGAATAAGACTTTGATTATGATCTTGTACACTTGAACAAAGTTAAGCATATCCAATTGACAATTTTTAATACCTTGTTATCATCAAAACTTAAAAGGTGATTTTGCGAAACACCCTTTGTTCCAAGAAAAACTAGTTAATCACAATTCAGATTATAAAATCTAAAATTCACAATATATGCTTCGAATCATAAAATCCAAACATGATAAAATGGTCAATTGGGATGGGGCTTAAGAAGTGAGTAGGGTGTGAAAAGAGATTAAAAAAAAGTTGAAGAATGGTCTGTGTTGAGGGCATTTTGAATTTGTTTTTTTTTTAAAAAAAGGTGAAGAGTTGTTGGGTTGATGGGCCATTTTTATACTTTTTACTATGTATACCCCCCTAATTTGAAGCCTTGCTATATACACCCCCGTCCCATACAAAAAAAATTCTGGGGCCCCTACAGGGTCCCTAGGCCGTCGCACCCCCAGCCTATGCCTAGGGCCAGCGCTGATTATACATAAGCATAGTTAGGATTATGAAATCCAAACTCGTTCGGGTTATGAAATCCGAACTGCAAGGGGTATTTTTGGAAATTTTACAGGGTGAGTGAGAGTGACATAGGGTGGGAAAAATAATAGTAAAAAAATCTACAACATTAAAAGGCCCATACTCATGTAAGCCACAAGGATTTTGGTCATCTCATTCATAAATTGATCTTTAGCACCCCAAAATTACATATTTGATCTTAGTGGCAGTTACGTGTTGTTCGTTCCCAACGGCAATTAATTGCACTCGCTAAAGTTCCCAACGACAGTCAACTGCCGTTGCGTTCTGGTTCATTCTAGAACAACAAGAACATGTAATTTATTCCTTCAAAACTTAAAAAGACAATCATTTCTTTTCCTCCAATCTCCCACAAACGAATTGCTTCAACTTTAAGAAATTTAACTTTAACTTCAACTACAAGTAAGTGTTCATGATCCTTTTGCATTAATTTTTTTTGTTTTATATGTTATGTTTTTGGTTTCAATTCATAAAATTTTAGTGTTTAGGGTCTATGTAACTGTTGATTTTTAATGGTAAATGATCGTATGATAGTCTGTTTGCATTGCCAATGTTGTTTAGACTAGATTTAACTTATGTGGTAGTTTAAAAGTTAAAATAACACAATGAATCAATGTTTTATATTTTTCACTCCAAGTGTTTAATGATATGCCTAAATGAATTTTTCATTGATTTTTTCATTATTTTTTGTTGTGTATGTAATTGCTCCTTCAATTACTCAATTTAGGTTTTGATGGTGTTTTGCTAAGTTGATGTTTTGTGTTATTTTTCTCTTAATTAGCTTAGCTGAAATTGTTAAAGCACCCTAGTCAATCTCAAATATCACATTATCCACAATAGTATCTTATGTTCCCTAGCAGTAATATTGAGCTTAAATATTACTTTGTATTTAAGAATTCTCAAATTTCATGTTATAAGTCATTTGATTCGATTCAAATTGTTCCTATCCAATTTTTAAATCGAATCATTCCTAGTCTCGGGTGTTTTTATTCTAAGGTGTGATTAGATTCAAATTGTTCCTATTCAATTTTTGAATCTAAATTATAGTTGACAAATGCTTTGGGTGCTAAAGACAGTGTGAATGTCTTCCATTTGGAAGCATCTTTTTGGCACCAAAGGTTAAGTCATATCAGCGAAAAATTGTTAAATGTTTTAGCTAAAAAGGTGTGGATGTGTTTGGATAAATGTTCTCATGGCATGGAATGTAAACATACCATAATATCATTCAAAAGGCATCCTGCCTCAAGGAAGTCAGAGTTGCTTGAATTGGCGCATTCGAACTTTTGTTGCCTTTTAAAGGTAAAATCTTTTAGTGGTGCATTTTATTTTGTTACATTTATTGATGATTGTTTTCAAGAAATTATGTGTTTATGCCTTCTTGATAAAAGACCAAGTATTGGAGAAGTTCAAGAATTCCACTCTTTGGTACAGTCATACATGCAAGAAGCTGAGACAGATTCCTTACACATCTTTAGTTGGTTATTTTAAGTATGCAATGGTGTGTACAATACCAAATTTAGTACATGTTGTTGGTACAGTCAATATATTTTTATCAAATGCAGATAAAGAACATTGGAATGCTGTAAAATGGTTTTTAAAGTATCTTTATGGTACAACTTTGTATTGGGTTTTGCTTTGGAAGAGTTAAGCTTACTTTAGTAGGGTACTCCGACCCATATATGGCTGGTGACATTGGTTCCAAAAAGTCAACTTCAAGCTTTATGATTAAATTTCTAGGGGGAGTTTTGGCTTGGAAATTTAGACTATAAAAATGTGTTGAGTTTTCTTCTTTAGAGTCAGAGTTCATTGATGTTACCAAAGAATGCAAAGAGTTGTTATGGTTGAAGAAATTTTTGCAGGAGCTTGGTTTTGTTGAGTTAGCTAACTAAGTTGTTGGAGTTAGCTAATGATCATACTAATGACAATGGTTCTCATTTGATGACTAAAGTGATACCATGAGGGAAGTTTGAAACTTGTTGTAATATCGTTGGTTGAGTGATATCCTCCACATAGTTGTGAGGGGGAGATTTATTGCGTATTGGGCTCCTTTCCGCTTTGGAGAAAATCCCAAATATCTTAGTCCATTATGTCTCACTTATATAAGTGGAGAGATGTCATATTAGGGTTGGAAAAGATAGTGTTTTTGGTGAGAAGAGTAGCCAACGAAAGAGAAAGAAGAGAGAAAGTCAATCATGTTTTTCTAAATTCTGTCTCAGTAAAATAGCGATTACGGATTCATTAATCGTTGGATCAGGCTGGTTTTTTTAGGGCCGGTTTGCTACACTTTTTTCTACCTTTTCACCGTACGATCTTCGAATCGAGATCTGAGTAGAGACATATCTGTCTCACACTGAAGCAGTATTTTTGGGGTATTTTTTTATCTTTTTTGTTCTCATTTGTTAAGCTATGTTGCTTTGGCTAGTTGTTGGCACTGTTAGTGCTTTACCTTTTCGAGACTCTCATGTACCCATATTTTATTATAGTGGAGCTATTTCCTTGGTCTGAACCATTTGTGGTTTTTACCCTTACATTGAGGGGTTTTCCACATCAAAATATCGGTGTTCACTTGTGTCTTTTATGAATTGTGATTGACTGCAGTCAAAATAATAACATATTCACACTGTCAAATTAAATGCATCCATTTGATAAAATTAATGGTTAAGATTCATTTCTCCTTAAAATCCACAAAACATGTTAATGAAAGGTCAAAACTCCACTTTCCAATACAGAGATATTCTTGGCGCCATTCAAGGCCCTTGAATCAGGATCAATTCGATTCTTCACATTATATTCCTTTTTATATTCGTTCTCATTCAAGCCAAAAATGAACATAACCTCCTTCAATGCATGTCGCTTAAACTCAGAACTAGCGTTGTTTCCTCACCTTTTTCAAATTTTTTTGTCGGGTATACATGGTTGTGTATAAGTGGAAATCAATTTTGCTTTACTTGATTATTGATGGTAAGCTCACTCATCATTAAGAACAAAAATATTTATATATTTGTAGATTGTAATGATTTGTGTCTTTTACTTTATTAATGTAGGAGTCACATAATCAAAATAAAGGTCAATGAAGAATAAAAATCCGAATGGCTTCTCTGAGTTACTGGTGCTTTGAAGAATGAGAAAATATAATCATTTTGTGCAGCTAGAAGAATGTGGAATTTTGTGGCACTACAATAGATAGAATAATTTGTAATTTCGTACTGCTTGTTCAATGACCGTTGATTTCTGATATTGTAATACATTACAAAACTTGGAATTCTATAAGCTTATTATATATCAGTTCTATGTCCAATTACACTTCCTTGGCTTTTCATTGATCACGCTTATGATCATCATTTTCATTTAAATTATCAAAATGTTGATAGGGTACTTAAAATAAGGAGTGATGATAAATTGAAATTAGGGATTCTAAGTTTTTTAGTGTAACATGTGACATTTAGTTTTAGAATAAATGATGATGGAGTAATCTTAGGAGATTAATGTAACAAACTATTTAGAAATTATGGTATAACTATTATTGCTATTTTCTAGTTGTTATAGTTATCTTATTATATCGTTGTACCACTCATGAATAGAATGAATGAAAAATATAACAAATTTCCTTTATTTTATCTCTAGTTTCTCTCCCAAGTTCAGGAGTGTGCCCTACTCCAATTGGGTCGTATCAAATGTTTAATTAAACTGAACTTCATAACCCACATACATACATAAACTTAAATGACAATATTACAACTAAGGTTTTAAAGGTCCTTTACCGTGAAATCGGCATCAACAAAAATGTATAGGTAATGTCTGATGTAATAGCTAGATTTTCGCTAGAATTATTTTAATTAATTATTATGTGTGTTTATATGTGCTTGTATGTGATTATTTGTCTCTATGTGTATTTTATTCAGGATTAGTGAATTTTGGCTTAAGAAGGGTATTTTAGTCATTTTAGCCTCAGGGGTATTTTGGTCTTTTGCGAGCAAGGGTAAATTAGTATTTGTGTTACGAGAATTATTTTAGTGTTTTAAGTGGGAATAATTATTTTTACTAAGTTATTAGTGAGTTATGGTAATTAATTAGAGACGATAACTATTCGTTATTTTAACGGTTAAGTGTGTAGTAACTCGGTAAATTGGATAATAAGAATATTGAGCCCATTAAGACAACTAAGGTTTGAGCCCATTAGTGTGGTGACTATATAAATACTAGTCTTAAGAGAAATTAAGTCATAACCTTCATTTCACTCATTTTCACAAACATTTCAAGATAGAGTTAGAGATAGAAAGGAGATCTTGGAGAGCAAAGAAGAACTAGAGAGAGAGCAAGCTTAGGGTTGGTTATTATGAGATAAATTGAGGCTAGAGATTTGATTATTGAAGAGTTGAGGTAAGGGGGATAGTCTCTTTTTCACAATTTAAGCTATAATCACTTTTTCTACTTGTGGGTTTAAGTGCTTTTGATATAATTGTGACTTTTGTGGTTTTGAATGATAAAATACGTGCTCCTTTTTCAAGTAGAATTATGGGTATGATAAACTTCATGAATTTGTTGTGTTAATATCTTAAACTTCATAGATGTTGTTGTTGTTGAGTGGTTTTCATGCTTTTTGACTATTTGAGTGAAATTCATGAATTGGTGTATGATTGTGGTTGAAACATGTTTGAATTCTCTTCATTAATGTCTATTTATGTTTATATGTTGATGGGTTTTGAATTGGTGTAGTTGTTTTGAAGTTTGAATGAGAAATGAGAAAAATGGTGGTTTTTGGTGAAAATGAACTAGATGATGATTTTGAGATGAATTGGTGTTTTAATTCGATGTATGTTGTGGTTTTGAATGCCTTTATATGTCTGTAATCAAGTGTATAAGTTTTGGGGTCGAATTTCGGGTCAATGGGATCGAAAATGGGGTTTTGGTGTGAAAAGGGATGGTTTTCCCGAGAGGAAAACCCAGAATTCTGGGTTGCTGTATGGTGCAGCTCGCGAGGCGAGCCCATGGCGAGCTGGTGGCGAGTTGCCCAGACCAGCACCCATGTTTTTTGTCGTTTTGGGTACTTAGGGTCGATCCGGACCATTCCAAACTGATTCTTTTGATGTAATTAAATGTAATTAAGTTCTCTTAACCTTTGCAAACATCAATTCAATTAATTTGAACATGGTTTTGTGAATCGAATCTCAAACTTTTGAAAAACGTCAAGAACGTGAGATTTTCCGAAAACTCGATTTCTCAAGGGAAAATGATAGGACTAGGGTTGTCTAGTATTGTTATGATTTATAAAAATGTTTTGGATGGGATTCATGGACTTTAACTTGGTTTTACCTTGAAAACTTGAATTCTTTGAAAAACGGTAAAATGATACGAACTTTGCAAAACTTTGAAATTTAAGTGTATTGGCCTATGAGACGTTGATGTATACACTACTACACTCATATGTGATTTGTGTATATACTTAGTTGAGGCATTCGAGTTTGTTTGATTTGGTATGTTGCTTAACTTTGAGTAATTGTTGGCTTTAGCCTATGAAACGTATGTGTACACACTACTGCACTTTTATGTGATTTGTGTGTATATTTGGTTGAGGCGTTTAAATGTGTTTACTTTGGTTTTGTAGAATTTGTCGAAAAATGCTAGTTTTCATAACTTAGCCGAACTTTGTCAAACTAATGTCTTATGGTCGGTTAACTCTTACGAGACTTTGGATTCATGTTAGTATAATATAATGTGAATGAATTGATGATGTTTGGGAGTTTGATATTGTCATACCCCAAATTTTGACCAGCTAATGTTTTTATTATTTTTATTCGTATTTAAAACAGTTAAAACTTTTTTATTCGCATTTTTAATAGTTAAAATTTTTTATTCGTTTTTTAAACAGGTAAAACTTTTTTATTCGTATTTTAAATAGTGAAAACTTTTGTATTCATATTTTAAATAGATAACACTTTTTTATTCGTATTTTAAATAGTTAACACTTTTTATTCGTTTTTTTTAAATAGTTAAAACTTTTTATTCGTATTTTAAATAGTTAAAACCTTTTATTCGTATTTTAAACAGTTTAAAACCTTTTATTCGTATTTTAAAAGCCGAGTAATTTTGTCGCCTCAGACGAATTTTCGGCAGAGAGGTATTTTAAAATACCTCATTTTGGTTACCGAAAGGGACAATTTTATTTACTTTTTATTATTTGTTATTATTTCTTTTATTCCTTTTCTTTTTAATTAAATCATGTTTTATTTTATTTTTTATTTTGAATTTTCGTTTTTTTTATTTATTATATTTATTAATTATTTTTTATTTTTGTTTTATGACTTTCTTAGTCTTTCTTTTAATCTTTTAAGTTTTTTTATTAGTCTACTAAGTCCTGTACACATGTCGTCATCCTATTGGTCTCTTTTTGGTATTCAATGCTACAGTTTTTTTGGTCTGATCCAATATGGCCAATCAGAGAGAACCACTGCATCACCTAACCCTAAAATGACAGTCTATAAATAGACTGTCATAAATGTCTCATCAATCAGTCAGAAAAATCACTATTCACGCAGTCACTATTCACCAATCAAATCACAAACACCTTTTTCTTTTCTCTCTCAAATTTTTTCCAAATCAAACCACAAAAATCAACACAAAATTATGATGAACATCAAGAACATCATAACAATTTTTTCATAAACCTTCAAAACAAAAATCATCACAAATATACTGAAAAAACCGAAAATCACAAAACCGAACCGGATTTCAACATAACTGAACCGGATTCGACCAGATCTACACAAATTCGAACCGAACCGAGCCGACCTTTTGGGAGCAAGAACCGAACTGGGCTTTTGGAGAAGTAGGAAGAACCGAACCGTCCTCTTTGGAGAAGGAAGAAGACCGAACCGGCGCGTTTTTGTAGGTAAGGCTTTGGATCTTGTCTTTCTTTTCTCTCTTCCATTTTTTTAAAACTTTTTTTTGTGAACTAAAACTTAGATCTAGGATGTTTGAGTGTTTTTTTTTTTGAAAATCTAAGGCCGGATTTGTTTTTAGAACGAAAAAGGATGTTAGGAACTTAAAAACATTTTGAATCGGAGTTGTTTTGAAATTCCGGCGAGGTGGTGCCACCTCCGGCCACCGCGCTGGAGCGAACCACCTCGCTAGAGAAGAAGGAGGAGGGCGACGGCCTTTTGTTGGTTAGGACAGAGCTTCTCTCTCTAAACAATTTTAGAGACAATTTTAGAGAGAGAAGTGTTTTATGTTGTGGTGTTATTTTTTGTTAAGAATCCCTTTTATACTACTGTTATTTTCGTTAGTTCCATGTGTTAGGATCTATGGTACACTATTGTGCCTTCAAGATCTAGGCCGTCAGATCCAAGATCTGACGGCCAATGATGATCCTGTTAATAGATTCCATGTTTAGTCTATCTTACTCCTCACCATGTGTTGTTTGTTTAAACCGTTAGATCTTAGATCTGACAGTCACCGTTATTTTCTTTTTATATTCCTGTGTTTATATTCTTTTAAGCTTTACTGTATGTTGCTTATTTTCACCTTTGGATTTAGATCCAGTGGCTGAGATCAAGCATCTTAAGCCCACTGGATCTAGTTAGGCCCAATTATTTTCTGTTTTCTCTGCCTTTTTACTAATTACACTACTGTTTTTACTTCCTGCACTTCTTTTTACTTAATTTTTTTTCTTCTAAGTTTACAAAATTATTTTGCTTTGTGTTAATTGTTTATTTACTGTTTTTTTTTATTGTTTTTATCTTATATTTGCATTATATTTATTCATCATCTCATGCATGTTTAATTTTAGTCATTAATTTTATGTTATTATCATTAATTTTTTAGTGTGTATAATAAGTATTGATGTAACATAATGCATGCATTTTATTTTTTCTTGTCATTTGCATTTTGCTTGAGCTTTTAGAATGTACTTAGGATCTATGTAACATCATATAATAAAATATGCACCGACACCACAATTTATTTTACCGCATTATGTCATGACAAACTAGAGTAAACTTTTTGGACTAATTTGAGGGCCTTAAAAATGAACAACTAGTAATTTTAAGATGGAATTTTACTTGGGATCCAACATCCTTGGTAATTCCTCTCACACTTTTATTTTACGTTACGTCAAAACGCTTAGTTTTTTTTACTTTTAGCTTAGAAAAATCTTTTTACGAAAAAAATCAAATATGCAAAACTTCAAATATTTTCTTAATCATTCCTTGGATTTTAACCCAAGAGGCCCTTTCTTCCTTTTATTTCTTAATCAAACTTTTAATCAATTTTAATATCCATATTGGACTTGAATTTCTTTTAATTAAAATTAACCAACCTCACTTCATTTCATTCTTCTATACCTTTGAGGTATCTCATACCTTCTAAAAAAACTTTTTCAAACTTTAAAATTAATCCAACTCACCAAATGAAATTTTTGAGGTGAACTACATTGGTTTTGATCCCACTTGTGGCTATGTAAGAAAAGGACCCAATCTTTACAAATCAAATAAAAAATAACAGAAACATATTTCTTCTCGCTCCATTCTTTCACTCAGACATTTAGGCAATTATTTTCAAAATAAGTAAATAATTTAGCACAAGATAAATTAGGCAAGAGGTTCCTACGGAATACTGTAGACGTTGAGGGTGCTAACACCTTCCCTTCGCGTAACCAAACCCCGGACCTTTAATCTCTAAGGGTTTTTCTTTCTTTTTCCCTTCCCAAGAATAAAAGTAGAAAGTTCAAAGATTGACGATTCAAAACCAATCAATGGTTTGATATTCGAAAATCAAGAGCACAGATATGATGAATACATTAATGTGGATAGTTGTCTGTCTTTTATGTGAAAGGTGACTTTGGAACTTGTTGTTCCTTAAGGTGTTGTTGTTGTTGATAATTATGATGATGATTGATGATAAAATATGAGGATGATTATGGTGATGATGAATTGATGATTGGTTGATGACTTGATGATTGTATGGCTTGTAAGTATTTGACAATGCAAATTGTCGATGAATAACATAAATGCGGGTTGAAATGCTGGTTGACTATTATGTTATGTATATTAAGTTGAGTCGTGCATTGTCAAGTCCTTACTTGGAGTCCATGCATTCATAGTTATTAGAATTGATTTGAAGTATGTAAAACGCGGGTTGATACATAGCTTTTGCAGGACTTAAATATGCGGGTTGATTATGTCCGTGGATTCATTAACGGTAAAATTATCTCCGGAATCCAATGGTACCACATGCATCTAGAAGAGTCTTGAACATTGCATGCACTTCTTATTTGGTGAGTCGTGTCATAATTGATTATGTGACTTGAGGAATTTGTGCATTGGTGAAATTTGGTGAACATTGTGATTATGTGGATTGGTGTATATGTGCATTGGTGGATTTTTGTTGATGATTGTGAATAATTGAACCAGGCTCTAATTGTATGTTTTACTTGCTTGTTCTTATACACTTGGTGAATCTATTTGATGATATTATTTTGGTAATAGTAATGAGGTGAGAATTGTATATATATATACGATTTGGTGATTCCTTTGATAATGATGATTCATTTGCATATGCTTTGAAATGATGAATTGTATTTGTTGAATTAATTAGGCAAGAGTTTATGTGATTTATATGACTGATGTTGTTAAGTGATGAACCCATGTTGATGACTTGATTAGAGATTGAATATGCTTGCTATGCTATGATAGAATTATGATAGCATGATGTGTATGGAGTGGGGGGATAATATTCATGTGGAGTTAGTGTGTTAGGAATGTTGGGTATGTATATTTGCTATGCATGAATCCTTGAATGCTTGAGTTTTATTATAATTGAATTGTGAATTATGAACTAACCCCCAGTGGTCTTTTGGTTGACTGTCTTCCTTATCCGTATGGATGGGTAGACGGTGGGAAAAAATAGATTGCTTTGGCGAGTTGCTTGAGGATAGCTTGGAGCTACCTCGTTTATTGCTTTTGGCGTCTTAGATTTAGGGCTCCGATTAGGGGTCGGTCTTCGACGTTTATCTTTATTATGTTTGTTGAACATTTTGAGACTATGTATTGATGATGACATGAATTGTATGGTGACATGGCTACTTGAAGACATATTATATTTGGATGACTGTTGATATATTTTATTTAGGTGTCGATGATATGATGTTTATTCCGTTGCGATGTTTTGAGAAATTGTTAATTATGCATGCTTGATGATTTAATTGAAGATGTAACATCTAGATTCTTGATATGCCGTATCATTAGCGTAATTTATCGCTTTGAGAGTTTGGGGTGTTACATCTGATACCGTTTTCACCGCATTAACATAGTGAAAAAAAATCACTTAAACAATATGACAAAACATCGTTACGCCGTGATAAAACACCCTGATTAAAACCTTGATTACAACATGGCAAATATGCCTTTTGATTACTGTTAATTTGTTGAACTATGACAACAGTATACAAAGCTTATACTTAACAAAGGCTAGGAATGTTGAATAAAGCAACTAAATTTACAAATTTCTATGTTTAAACAAAGCCATGTAATCTTCTTAGAAAAAACAAAGTCCTACACTGCTTCAGACCAACTTCTTCATAACTCTAGCCTTTTATTCATATGTATAATGGATCCAGAAATTTTATGTTGTAGGGAATGTTATATATATATAATTTTATAGTATTGTAAATATTGAAAATTATAAAAGGATTTGTTAGGATACACCCACTTATTTTTATGAAGGTGTATCTTAGCAACATGCATTTTGGGGTGTTTATCAACTTTTTAGTTATCACATGCTCAAATACTCCTAAAAAATAGCTAGGTGTATTCTAGCAAATGTTTGTAGGAGTTTCTAACTTACAAAACCACTTCCTTTTTTTTTACAAGAAGTGTTATAGCAACATGCACCTTAAAGTGTGTATTTAACCATTTTTTAGTTATATCTTTGCTAAAATACCCCTAAAAAATAAAAATAAGTGGGTGTATCCCGTAACATCCCAGACTGCTTTCAGGATTTCTGACTAACCCCACAAACCAACACGAGTCTTTTCAACGTGTTTTTTCTCTCACTCACACGTTTTTCGGGAAACTTCCCAAAAGGCCACCCATCCCAAAATTGCTCTAAGTCAAGCACACTTAACTGTGGAGTTCTTATGGTTTGGGCTACCGAAAAGAAGATGCATTTTGTTAATATAGGTAGTACCAAACAATTCTTAAAAGTATTCCTTCAACCATGTAGTCCCATATCTGCACGGCTTCAGGATCCATCTCATTCCGATGTGATTTGGTTTTGCCTAGAAGTTGTCAGGAGCCGGACCACTCCCCGCCCTCATCAGCCTTAAGCGTTATGCAACACCCTATATATGTCAGAGTTATGTTACTGAGCAATACAACATGTCACCAATCATCACCAAAATCTTAATAATGATATGATGCATGAAGAAAACTCGTCAATAACAACACCATAATTTTACACATTTATTCACCAATAACGTCTCCAAAATTTATATCTTTTGCTCACCATTATCTTCAACAGAATTTATATATTTTTTTCGTCATTATCGTTACCAGAATTTATATATTTTATTCATCATTATCATCACCATAATTCCACATATTTTACTCTCCATTTACATCACCAGAAACTACGTATTTTATCTCAGCTATTACACCACCAGAATCTACATCTTTTTCTTCCTCACCAATGTTCAACCCCATTATATCATTCCCCTTTAACCTCCCTTGATTATTCAACCCCTTCCTGTATCATAACTAAATATAGTATTCGGTTCACCACTTATCGACACGAAGTTGGAAGCATTCTTCCGTGTCGTGGCCCCAACTTCGGTGGTAGCTGCAGTACTTCATTTTGTCGGTTCTTGCCGATTCTTTCAGAGACTGTGGTGCTTTGATGCTCGCTGCTCTGAATTCTGTGGCGTAGTATTCCCGTAGGATAGTTTCGCGCCTAGTGTTGAGCAGAGTGTAGTCTCTGGGGTAAGGGCGGGAGCCTTTAGTTTTCTCGTCGTCGTTACGGCTGTCGTCATTGCCCGATTTGTATGATTGTATTCTCTTGAGTGCTTCCTCCACCAACTTTTTCTCTTCATAATTGATATACGGCTGGGCACGCGTTAGGAGGTTATTCATATCCTTTGCCGCCCGAAGCCTTAGCTTTTCTCTGAACTTGCAGTCTTTGAATGTGAAACACTTCACTCCGTCGTGGGCGCCCGAAACTTCCACACCCGCCCATGTGAATTGTTCTACATACTCCCTTAAAGTTTCCTTCTTGTCTTGGATGATAGCGATCAAGGCCGCCATGGTTTTCGGATGCCTCCGCCTTGCGGTGAAGTGGAATGTGAATTTACTGCACAGTTCTTCCGATGAATCAATGGAGTTGTCTCACAAACCCTTGAACCAACCCATGGCGGCACCCTTCATCATGAGGACAAATAATTTATATTTGACCACGCCTCTCGCGCAGTGATAATCGAGCACGGTATCCAGGTGTTCTACATGCTCGTCCGGGTTTGCCGTGCCGTCGTAAGTCTCCAGCATTGGAGATTTCACGAAAGCGCAGGGAATTGAATATTCCACTCCTCTTCTGGTGAATGGCCCTTTATGGCGGCCGCGTTGTGGGGGGAGAATCTCTTTCTTCATAGTGTCTCGAAGGTTTGTAGCGTTCCGAACAACGCGGACGCGATCCGCTACTCCCTTTGTCTGAATCCTCAGGAGGTTTCTTGCCTCTCTTCTGGCGGTCCAGTGGTGTGGAGATATCGCAGTGTATTGCAAAGGTGTAGTTTAGTGTTTATTCCGTTGAGATTCTTCCATATGAGTAGCTATCACCGTCAGAAATTTTTCTTGATTCTTCTCCACACGTTCAAGCCTATTGCTCTGTTGGCGAGCAGGTTTACCAGGTTCGTGAGGACTTCATTCGTCTCCGGAGGCAGTGGAACTTGAGGAGACGGAGGAGGAACGTCCTCCGTTTGTGAGAGAGGTGGATGCAGCGTCGTTGCATTCAAAGCGGTTGTAGCGCAGACACCGGTAGCAAAATCGAGGATAGCATCGCTTCCCTCATAATTCACTGGTTCGAATATTGGAACCATTCAGCTTTGGAGAATTTGGATCGTTGAAAGCGGTGCTTGAGAGGTGGCGGAACAGCTCGCAGAGGTTCTCTACGGGTTCTAGCCATTATTTCGGAGGTAGGAACGGTAATTGTCAACCGTTGCGGTGGAGGAACGTGTAATCTGAAAACGGTAAAGACAGAGATGCGCGTAACAGAAAACGATTACCGTGGAGGATTGTTAGATCGAGGCGGTTTAGAGAACGATCTCCTCCTTCTAGATCCAAATGATCTGTCCAGTGAGAACCGTTGAGTCGCAACGGTTGTGGAGAATGCTTCGATGATCGGTAACGGCTTCTGGTGTGGTGGCGAAGCGTCTTCTGCGGTAAAACGAAAAGTGCCTGCAGGCACATTAGCACTCCAAAGATCAAGTGAGTAATGGAATTGAGAGAGAAAGTCTAAGAATTGTAGTGAAAAGTGTTGTGTACTCTGAGGGTGAAGCAAGTTCACCCTTATATAGGCACGCTCATGGCATAACCGTCTCCGGGTTATGAGGCGTATGATTAGGGGAGGGAGTGGACACGTGTAGCGTGATCCTGGTAAGGAGGTGTGCTCAAGTGTGACACGACGTAGGCGAGTTGGCGTGCTCCTTTGAGTGCGTAGCCTTGAGGTGGCGTATTATTGTATACGTGTAGTTGTGTTAGTGGTCGAGAACATGTTTAAATTACAGAAACTTAAAGGAAAGCTAAAATACAGTGCATTAAAAATAAAGGTAGTTCAACAAATCCTTACATACATTCTTTATGACATTTTTCTCTCGCGGCGGTACTTCGAGTGTTTTAGAATTTTGTATAGGTGATTTGCAACTCGTTTTCCTTATTGAAAACTATTATTTATACATAGGAAAATAACTGGAAAGACACTAATCCATGATCAACAATCCTTCCATGTAGAAAACTGCTTGTTTCCCACGTTCTCCATTGAGGAAACCGCTTCTTTTTTGAAATTCAAATATTCCCGCTTAAAAGGCAGTTGTTTGATTTCGAAGGTTTTGCATTCTTGATTCATTTCTTGTCGAACGCTAAGCTTTTAAGCCTTTTCATGCTAAGTCCACATCTCGTCGAACTTCTCAAATTTGACGGAAAAAGCCTTCGATTCCTGCAAGAGTAATAGTCAACTAATGTTGACCACATTAAATGAGGCTGGTGAGAATACCAGTTAACAGGGACCCAAAAGCCACGTCAGATTTGTCCTCTTCTGTAGTTGTCTATATTAAGACTCTGATAGTACAATTTGTCTTCTTCTGACCATGTGTAGAAACAAACAAAGAACTTCAAGGACAAAGAGAATAAACAGATAATTCCAATTTTAGCAAAGGAATTTCGAATGTCTAATCAAAGACATTATCCATATCATGCAATGGCCCAATGTCTCTGATTTGAAGCTTCTCAACAACTCTTAATGCATTGGCATTCGTCTCCAACGTCTCTCAATTCCATGCCTATATAAGGAGACTAGAAGAATAATAACAAGAATCTCCCATATTTACTGTGCCCATACTCTATCAAATCAAAAAGTGCATGGAACAATTAAGAATTTCTTATCAAAGTTTGTATCTTAGAAATTCTAAGTATTAGACTTTATTATGTTATGTATTGTTTACACCTTTGATTGTATATCAAGTGTAAGAACAAATATGTTTATTTATAAACATATAGAAGTCTCTTTCATTTGTGATTGGGCATTGGAAGGATCTTGCTTGTGTGCTTGAACATTTGGAAGTCTCTTGGTTGTGTCCTTGAGCAATTTGTAATCAGTTGTGATTATAGTAGAAATACATTATAGGTGCAAGGGGATTAGACTACTCCTGGACTATAGGAGGAACAAATATAATTGCATGTGTTTGCTTTCTCTCTATCTTTCTCTCTCTCTTTATCTTTGTGTTTGTTTTTATCCGTTGTTATCAGACTCATTGTTAGACTATGACTAGTGCAAACACTTAGAAAAAATTTCAAAAAATAACACAATTCAATCCCCCTTCTTGTACTTTTCTCACCTTCAGTTGGTATCAGAGCATGATCTGTGCTGAACCACTTAATCGTACCACAGTGAATGATCCAGAGAGAAAAATGTGTATGGTCATGAAAGCAATAGTGCTGCTAGGAACAACTCTATTATCAACGATGATTACAAATACTTCCACTTTTGAGAAGAACAACTATTTTAATGGAGATGTTGCTCATTTTTCCTAGTGGAAGAGTAAGATGTACAACCATATCATAGGTGTTGATGATCAGTTGTAGGACATCATTGAAGATGATGTAGATCTTAAAGTTGATACAAAAGGTATTGTGATATATAGATAGAGTTTGACTGATGCACAGAGGAAGAACTACTAGAAACATCACATAGTGCGTGGTATTCTTGTGGATGCTCTGCCACATTCAAAATATACAAAGATTGTGAACATATCTATGGCCAAATGTATATTTGAATCTCTGCACTCTACCTATGAAGGAAACAAACATATTAAAGAAGCTAAAGCTAACCAATTGGTACATCATTATGAGCTCTTTAGAATGAAGGAAGATGAAGATATTGAAACCATGTACTCAAGGTTTCAAACTCTTGCATGTGGTCTTCAAATTCTCAACAAGAGCTATTATATACCTAATCATGTCAAGATGATTCTTATGAGCCTTCCTGCCAGGTTCAGACCAAAGGTTATAGCTATTCAAGTTGCAAAAAAATTGAATAAGCTAAGTTTCGAGAATCTTATATGCTCTCTCAAAAGTCATGAGATTGAGCTTGTAGGAGATGAACATACTAAGAAATCCAAGTCTATTGCTCTGACATCTAAGGGAAAATGAGGTTTGGAGTCTCTAGAGAGAATAGATGCAAATGATTCAGTTGTTTGGGTGTTATGAGGATATGAGTATATATAGAAAAGATTGGCAAGTACGAAAATTCGGCAAAAAAACAACATAATGAAACGAATCACTAAATGTATGAATCAATTCAAACAGCTAAAAACAAGCAAGTTAAGTTAAGAAGGTTGATACAATTCAGGATGTATTTAAATCGAATTATATAGCTCCAGATGAAGGTTGATACGATTCAAAAGACTTATGAATCGATTCAACAAGGAAAAACCTAAAACCAGAAGAAATAAATGATACAAATCAAACTAATTTGACTAGAGTCATGAATGATACGGTTCATCAATTCATGAATTGATTCAAAATGCACTAGACACAAGGCAAAAAGGCATAAACATTTCATGATACGATTCAAAAAAGGTTGAATTGAGTCAATTAGCTAGAAAAACTGTTTGACCATGGAAAATGAAGTTTTCTACATACAAACAATATTCTAGACAACAAGGGATCAGAGGACACATAAAGCAAGGATTTCTAGGAGTGCTTTAACATGATACTAGGCTATAACAATCAATCTCTAAACATAATCAAATAAAACTATCTAATAAACATCATCAAAAAAATAAACATATAACTACATATAACTTCACCCAGAAAGGGACCAGGATGAACGAGTCAATTTTGAAAAAACCCATTAGGGTTATTTTCATTTTTATTTTCATTTTTTTTATTAAATGGAGCAAAATCACCTATCAAACTTTTGAATAACATAATTTAGATCCACAAACTTCCTTAACATATCATTTTCGGTCCACACTCCCATCCTCCTACGTGCACTTCTTTTATTCTTTCCTCCTGGTCAGTGCTTCCAAGTCTCTTCATTATTATTCTATGTTTATGGTCCCTATTTGTCCTGTTTGAAGACAGGCCCCACTTGCCCTCTCTTTCTGCTAATTTGTTGTGTTATTACTACTCTCTTTGATTTATCATTTCAATCTTAAACTATTTTTAAATTCATACACGTTGTATCAACTTATAAGTTTTTGCGTATGTTGCTTGTTTTTACTTCAGATGTCTTTTTTACGATTCATTATAAGATTTGATTTACAAGTTAGAAAATAGTTCTTATGATTCATGATTCGAAAACCTCGACTACGCCTATTTGTTCTTAATGAATGGACAAAAGAAGATATGCATAGATCTTGGGTGGATCAACTACAGAGAAAAAGATCTTGAATGGATCGACTATAGAAAAAAGATCTTGAGTGGATTGATATGCAATCCCAAGAATAATGAAAAAAAATAATATCTTGTGCGTTGAATTTATTCAAGAAAGTGCTTGTTTCTACTTAAGTATATTCATAAAGTTTGATGTTTAATAGCATTATGGTTTATTGTTTTATTATTTCTTTGATCCCGTTTTGAATGTATTAGGTACTAGATTTCTAGGAAAATCAAATGCATCGTGCTATATTTTGGCTTGCACCCAAGAATCTAGTCGATGATCTAAGATTCTCAAGTTTTCCAATAATCAACAAAGAAGTCTTTCAGATCACATATGTTTCTTCTTCTTCTTATTCTTCAAGTGACCTTTCTAATAATGACACACCTAAGAATTTAGTCCTTTATGACCTTGTGACAAATGGAGACAATCAATATCAACTTACCCTGGATCCTTTTTGGTGTATAACTCCAAGTTTAGATCCTAAAGTGTTGCTAATAGTTGTTGTGTTCACTATTCAATGTAATTCCTGTTCTAAATGGAGGTTAATTCCAACAAAGAAAAAATATGAAGAAATACATGACAATATCCTACAAAATTCTTTTGTTTGTTATAAAGCTTGGGAGTGGCGACACGATATATATCTTGTGATGATCAAGAGGATGTTTCTCATGAAAAAATATCCTCTGGATGATCACAAGATATATCGCGTCACCACTCCCGAGCTTTATCACAAACAAAAGGATTTTGAATGATATGTTCACGTATTTCTTCATATTTTTTTCTTTGTTTAAATCAAC
>Ga0228710_1004103_pt1 | contig 22996 bp, 12 predicted proteins | sample MedpolnodulmetaG_FD_177995 | JGI IMG/M metagenome (GOLD analysis project Ga0228710, IMG submission 177995) | Root nodule microbial communities from Medicago polymorpha collected in Santa Monica, California, United States - pink nodules | ecosystem: Host-associated > Plants > Roots > Nodule...
CAAGCCAAAATAAAAGGAACAACAAAATAAACGTAACCAAAAAAAGAAGTCGAATCAATCTAGAAGCTTGCCCGTGGAGCGGGTATATTGAACTAAAAAAAACCATAGTGATAGGCTTTTCGATAGTAATACATGAATACAACATACTTTTTAAGATAACACTACTAATATAATTAACGTGAATGACCTAAACCTTGATACCCAAACCAATTGAGGTCGGATTAGACTAGTTTATTCAGTTTAGACCTGATCTTGAAAAGATATATGAATTAATTTATTTGATTTAAATTGAGTCTTCGGATTCACTAGGTCATTGCTTTGGCTCTTACATCCATAGGGTTGATCTGTCAATGTTATTTTGAGAATACTAGTTAAAAAAGCTTTAGAAAAACAATGTTATACGTGTGAAAAATATAAATAACACAACCAACTTAAGGACATCAAAATATGTTACTAATGAGTCTACTAAAAATTTGGAAATTATCATTCAAACATCCATGTTTCATACTTTAAAAATTTATATTAATCCAGCATTAAAACCAAAATAAAATGTTCACGAATTCACCAATCGACAAACTATTAGAATCTTAAGACTAAAATCGTGAAACCCAAATGATTAAATTTAAGGATTTTTTTAATCTCTACTTATAGAAAAGAAAACTAGAAAATATAGTGACTTATAGGTAATATCAAGTGTAAAAGAAGAGTTTTTTAATCTAGAATGCCGACCAGCCCCGCCCTGCCTCCACCGCGTTATTTTAGTGGGATAAGTTGGACCAATCAACTAATAGTGGCGAATTCAAAATTTCAACCCCTTTTCATAGAAGATAGACTAAACAGGCCGATCAGGTGGACTTAACTCATCGTATTGTCCCTAATTGAAGTATAATGTAATAATTTATTATGCTGTTTTTTTCTGTAAAGAATGTCAAATGTTGACTTAGTTTTTCAATTTCTTCCCTTCAAAACTCAATTCTCAAACAAAGCCTAATGGGGTGATACCGTGTTTATTGCTCAGAGTAACCATGTTTTATTTTTTTGACAAGACATAGTAACTATGTTCTGCCCGTTCACACTTGAATTATAAATAGGGAACTTCCATGGCTCTTGCTCCATAAATTTATAAACTAACGATCATTTTATGAAATAAAAAACTATTTGTTAGTATTTATATTTTAAAAAACATCATTTCATTATTTATAAGAATCATATTAAATTTTTAACATTTTCTCATAAAAAATAATCAATATTCTTTATTATGAGTAATAAAAATTCAAAAAGAGTAAATTTTATTTCGTCGAAGCTTTTGGTAAATAAGATTTAATTATTATAACTGTCAATGATAGAAAATAACTATTTCTTTCAAAAAACAACTCATTTAATTATTAAGTTAACAATTTGGTGTACTGATACACTCCAAATTTTGGGTGTACCATAGAATTTGCCTTATAAATATCATTATGACATAAAACTTGTGTCACTTAAAAGATGGAAATAACAGTAATTTTTATGAATAACATGAAGGTAAAAAAAGTTATTTTAAGTGCCATGTTATTGTTTAAAATTGATTATTTAGCTATATTCAACATTAAAAATTTCGTACTTAGAAGAAGATCGTGATGAATTCGAACCAAGTGTTGAGTTAGAACTTAGAACCTGTTTATACCGATTCCACGTTGCTAAAACAATTTTCTCTCTGGACAGAAACACGCATATGGCAATTGATATTGTCCCCATAATTTTTGGTATATTCGTAAGCATATTATTTAGCAACGAACGTTTTGTGTGTGGATAATTTGTTTTTTGGTTCTAGTGGTGAGTAGAAAATTTTACAAGCAAGAGGAGTAATATTTGACCTTTGAGGTCTGTATGGTTCGAGAGTTTTGGAGGAAAGGGGAGGGGAGGGAAGGAGAGATTCTTAATTTGAAGTGTTTGGTTCAATTTTTAGAAGGGGAGGTGAGGAGAGAGGAGGGGAGCAAATTTTATTGCACTGCCAAAATTATCCTTAGATTAATTTAAAATCTCAATATTATCCTTATAACAGCATTTATTATTATTAGGTTATATTATCTTTGAAACAACTTTTATTGTTATTATAAGGTTATAGATTGTATTATCTTGTAACAACTTTTATTATTATTAGGTTATATTATCCTTGTAACAACTTTTATTTCATATTATTAACAACTTTTTCTTGTAACAACTTTTATTACTATTTGTAACAACTCTATTACTAACCCATTATTTCATCGTCTATATCGTGTTGTTATCGATTACATCACTATTGTTTCGTTACTTTATTATCCTTATTTAATTAAGTTTAAGGGTAAAACAGTAAAATAATTTTAAAATTCCTTCCCTCCCCTTGTGAACCAAACACATCCTTAATAAGAATATTTCCCCTCCCCTCCGTTAAAATCCCTCCCCTCCCATCCCCTCCTAATTCTCGAACCAAACGGACCCTTAAAATCATTGCATTTGCATAGATGGTTAAAATTAAAAATTATTCCAACCATCTTGCTTATTGTGAAGGATGAAAACATCATTCTATAGTAAATGCAAGAATATGTGACCCTTCTCACACTTCTCTTCCCTGTTCACTGAAAAGACACACCAATAAGAAATAACACACGATTATAATAAAAATTTAACCAAAATTATTCATTTATTTTATTTTTTAAATATCACTGATCTTTTTGTCGAAAAAATAAATAAATAACTGGTCTATGAAAAGAGACAACTAATATCGTTATTTTCACGGAACTATGTTGTTTTATGAGTTTTGTCGGCTCATTGTAGTTTTTTTCTACTTCAACTCTACCTTTCAACGAAAAAATAATAAGATTAACTTCGAATAATATATAGTCTTTTTCAATGAGATATCTTATTTGAACAACTATTTTTTGGATAACTTACGTGACAATTAAAGATATACAAAGAAATGTAGGTATTGACACGAAACCTAAAACAATAAAAAAAAAAAAGCAAGAACACAATATGAGCATAAAAGAGATTTGTTTCAAAAATTGTCATAATATTCTCTTATTGCTAGCTTTCCTCGGTGATAAACGTGTCATTGTCATCTAATTTAAACAAAGAAGTAGTTTAAATATTTAAATAGTACTTTTAAATATCTAATGTTTTGGGTTCAATCCTTGCAAATGCATAATCTTTTGTTTTAAACCTTGACGTTTTGTTTTAATCCCTGTAAAATCCATTTGTACGAAATTGGTCCTTACAACATTCATTTTAGTCCTTAATAGTATGAAAGACTGAATCAAAACAACAATATGAATTAAATTTTAAAAGACTAAAACAAAACAACAATACGTCAATAACCAAAAGCAAGAAATTAGCAATTTGCAAAGACTAAAATAAAATATATATATTTTTACAAAGTAAAATAAAAACGTTGGATATGTACAGGGATCATTTGCATTTTCAAGCCTAAAAATTTAAATAAAAACATTTGATATGTACAAGGATTATTTGCATTTTTAAGCCTAAAAATTTGAACTCACTAAAAGTGAATACAAGTGAATACAAGTTGAAGCTTTCTTGAATGTTTAAGAAATTGTAATTGTATACCTTTCTCTAAAAAGAGTGTATACTTTTTTAATTAGGACTTATGACACCCAGGTTCACACAATTCTAAAGTAATGTTCGAATTTCCTATTGAAAAAAACAATGCTCAAATAAACTAACCATAATTCTTAATTCAACCGACAAAAAACTTCAAAATTAATTAAGTTAAATGCCGAAATCGAGGTTCAAAACCTAACTTCTTTACTTGTCTATGTGAATCTTCAATGACTATTGTCATTTCATCTACTAAAAATATATGCTCTCTTTCCCCTCCACCATGAATAACTCTTGTCAATAAATGATCAACTCAAATAAATTAAATATTTATGTGTAACTCATAATTTTATAAGTAATATTACTCATTAATTTTTTTTAATATAGGTAAAACAATTTTAAAATTTAATGATCATATGTCTATTTGATTTATTCATTTTATTTTAATTTGACCGATGAAATTTAACCTCTACTCATATTTCAAAAGGAACCTTTTCTTCTATAAAAAAGGGTGAACTTTTCGAATTTGTATGGTATGGTTGGCTGTTCGCCTGTTCATAAATGAAAGCCACTACAATCGCAATATGCACATATACAAATTAATTTCAACTCATATACAATTGACATGCACATATAACTGACAGATAACTTTAATTTATTGAACCAATATGAATCACCAATGAAGCACACCATGTCAAAAGCAACATTGGAACATTCTGTCATCAGCCTAATAACATTCTGTCATGTAAGTAACTTCTTTAGGGACTTTGGTCTAATTTATTGCCATTGCCATTTGTTGCATAACAAAGCCCGACGACGGAGTACACTTATGATCCCAGTAACTTTTTCCATTTAGCATATGCTAAAACGACCAGGAAAAGTAATATGGAAACTGCAGTCATACCCCCGACAATGGGCCAAAATATTCCATCTTTTGTGTATAATGTGCATGGAATGTTCATACCAAACGCACCAGCTACCAAAGTCTCAAAAGCAATAGCAAATGATGCAATGGTCAATGTCAATTGCAGCTGGATAAGCTCATTCCTGTGGTTATCAAGTTGGATGTTGACATAGTCTTCAGTGTCATCAATATACTCCCTAACCTGCAAATCATTAGCCAATAAGTAGGAACCATTACACTTATGAAGAACAATGGAATGAAACAATAATCAAGATTCTAATCAAATTGTCATAATATTTGATATGCCAGTCAAAATTCAGCTAACATTTTAAAATCATTAATAATTTGTTGAACCCTAAAGTTTTATGATAGACCTAGTCATTCTCCGTGTTTTGTTGTAAAATAGTAAAGGAAATAAAGAGTAGGTGACAACATCCAGTTTTTTCATGATCCAGACTATTTCTAAATCCTACAAAAAAACATAAAATTGTACTGAACTACCGGTACCACTGCGGAGGAAAATCTAAAGATAAGTTTTGTAAGCTAGTGATAGGGCCCATGATTATAAAAGCCCAATTCGAGAGAAAATGGTGAGCTGGCAAGTTAGTTAGAGAGTGGAGAGGAAATACACGTGAGGGAGTATAAGAGGTGTGTAGGAGGGAAAGAAAGAATCATTCAGTTAGGAACGTATGGTTTAGGAAGAGAGAGAAATGTCTCTTCTCTGAGGAGCTTATGCTCTAGACTGCAATTTGCGGACTATACATCATTTCACCATCAATCAATAATAAACAACCCAGCTAGCATACTTACTTATCTCTGCTCTATCAGCTAGTGAATCCTTAGGGCAACCTCTTAGTAGTGTATTACTGAAACTAGCAACAAACAACCAAGTTTCCCTCCCTTGGTCCATCCTCAAAACAAGAGAAAACTAAAAGGATACAGTATTGTTTGTATGCTAAAAAACAGGAGTCGTGACTAAGTTTGTGTGGACAGTGTCATGTATACAAACAAAATATGAGTGTAATAATATAAATTAGATGCTATTCTAGAGCTGAAAGAGAAAATAGCAGTTCTAATCTTCAAAGATTGACATGAACGTGAATTAACAAAGATCTGGTCATGTGAACACTTACAGACAATATCTTGTTACGAGTCCCATCCAATTGCATAAAATATGCTTCAAGCATCATCTCCAAGTCCTCCACATCATTATCATCGCTGCTAGTCACAATACTTCCACTTCTGGTTGAATTGATGCGTCGAACAGAATGTGAAGTATTTAAAAGGTTGTTCGAGGCAGTGGCTCCCAAATGAGCGTCAAGTTGCTGATTCTGCAACCACTTCCTTGTCAAATAGAGTTGAGCCATGTCTTCATTGTCATCTAACAGATGTTCAATCTCATCTCGCACCTGTACAAGTGGACCATTAATTTCCAAAGTATGATATCTTAAAAAAAACAGAACACATAAACTAATACAAGGCAAACATCTATCTATAACAACCGTGAGCATAAGCTTTTACTATAGTTTCCTACTTGAGAGCATAATACAACTATTGAACAATGTAACAAAAATTTAATCAATCAAAAAGGAGGAAAATAGTTTTGCCTTTTTCCAGGATTGCATAATTGGATGTACACACTCCGGTCACTATTATAAGCAAAAATTCACTTTTTAGATTCATTCAATAAATGATGTATGTGGTCTATATTATAGACTACATACATTATTTATTAAATGAACCTAAAAAATGGATTTTTGCTTATAATTGTGACCGGAGGGTGTATACTATAGATGTCCAAAACTCGCAAAAGTTAAAATTTACATGTAACTTCTTCCTAAAAAGTCATCCGCGTCGTTGAATAATAGGTACAAAAACATTTTTGTCTACACTTAATCAATTATTCAGTCATCGAATACCAAACTTCCAAAACCATCTATAGCCAGCAAACAAATTATTTTCAGTAACTTAACAAGCAAACTCAGAAAATACAAAGATTTAATTTAACAGTTGAAAAACACAAACAAACAGAAAGGGGTTAGATATTATAATCATAACTTATAACAAAACAAAAGACAAGCAGTACGCACCTTCTGCACACGTGCAAGCAAACGAGTAAGATTACTCTTCAAGCTTCTCACATGTTCAAGATTCTTAGTACTAACGTTCTTAGCCAAAGCATCCAACACAGGATAAGCACCTTTCTCAAGTTCAGCAACATTTTTATCGAGATAAGTACACACAACTTCCAAAGCAATCTCCAACACCTGAAATTCAAACGGAAGCGGAAGCTCTTCAGCACCATCAGGCACGGACTCATCACCACCACCAACACCTACAAGAAGCTTAGGTTGAGTCTTGTGTGGAAGCTGTTGCCTCAATTGTTCAACAAACGGTAGAACCTCTTGACGCAAAGGATCAAGCAATAAAATCTCTTCAGCTGTAACAATTGCTTTTATAAACTCCAAATTCACAACCATAGCTTTCTCTCTGGCTATAAACACAATAAATAAATAATTAAGAAACATGAAACCCTAATTCATAAACTAGATTGAAATTGTAAACCCTAAAATTGAATTACCGAGGATATTGGAGGAATGAGAGAAAACAGGGCCGAGAATTCTGAGGTCTCTGGCAGGAATAGCGGCATGGCGGATGATGGTGTTTTTCTCCCACTCAACGAGTTCAGACTTACCGAAACGGTCGAACCGCATCCATAATCTAGCACCACCGGTTTTTTTCTTCGGTTTAGGGACTAGGCGATTCTCAGACGGTGAACCGGTGATTTCGAGCGTCGGAGGAGGAGAGCGGGGAGGCGGTGAGGGAAGTTTGTTGGAGCGACGGCGAAAGGAGAGAAGGTTCTTGGTCTTGCTGGTCTTTTTACCACCCATGGTGTCATTCAGAAATTAATTATGAATATGAAAAGCGAACGAAAGAGTAATTGGTGTTCTGATTCTTCGTCGCTGTTTCGATCTTCTTCTTCTTCCATAAAACAAACGACTGACTCCAACACTCTCTCTTCGATGATTTTCTTTGAGAAAGAGGGAGAGAGAGAGAGGAGTGAAGACGACACCCGAATATCTTAGCTTATTAAGAATTTAAGATTTCACTTTTAAGTTTTAATTATACCACGCATAATCAATCAATTTTAAATACTAATTTATTTATATAGTTTTTGAAAACAAGGTTTGTGTTGTTTTTACTAATTAAATAAAGGAAGTTAAGTTGCGTGAGCATAACTCAGTTGTCAGGAACCGACACAGGTTTTTTTTTGTACGAATGTTGTTATAGAGTTATTCCATCCGTTTTTAGTAAGAAAAAAAAAGTTCATAAGCCCTAATATGTCGAAATTGTTAGGTCGAACGTTATGATTGGGGTTCGAACCGATACTTCCACTTTGTGTATGAGTTTATGACGACAAAAAAAAATACTTGATATATATTAGAATTAGATATATTATCTATTGAATGAACTTAAAAAAATAAACTTTATTTTATAATAAATATCAAAATAGTATAGTTTTAGTTAAACATATCTAATAAAAATAAGATCCAAGTCTCGAAATAATACAGTTTTAGTTAAAGAGTCCAGATCAACAAATACAATAAAAAAAGGTCCAAAATCAAGAATAGTACTCCCTCCGTTTCTAAATATAAGCGAAATTCACTTTTTAAGTTCATTTATTTAATGATGTATGTGATCCCTAATATGCACTACATACATCATTAAATGAATGAACCTAAAAAGTGAATTTTGCTTATATTTAGAAACGGAGGGAGTGTAGTTTTAGTAGAAAAGTATGAGTCAACATAGTAAAAAAGTACGAGTCAACATATATAATAAAAAAAGGTCCAAGTTAAAAATGGATCAAAGGGTGAAAAAATAATTTTTAATTCCGTGATTAATGTCAATAGGGATACTCGTTAATATTACTCTTTAAATAAAATGATAAAGGAAAAGTTTAACCTAAAATAATGTATCAATTTTATATATTGGTACATATAGTTACATACTAGCGTTAAAATGTTCACTAACATTTTCTCAAAAAAAGAAAAAAAAACATGTGCACTAACGTGTTCAATTAGGGGTGGGCATGGTTCGGTTAACCATATTAACCGAACTGAATCGAACTGAAGTGTTGAAATAGTTCAAAATAATTAAACCGAACCGTTTAAGATTTGGAATTAACTGAACTGAACCAAAGTTATGGTTCGGTTAATCGTTTGCTTGGCTATTAACCGAACCGAACTGAACCAAAACCAAAATTTTGAACCAAAAATGTATTTTTTTTTATCCTTTTGCGAATTCAATTGTGTTTTTTTAGTCCTTTTTAAATTTAATTGCTGGGTATTTTTTTTATCCTTTTGCTATGTAACTCCTGATATATGTATATGAATGTAGTGTACATAACTATAAGATAGGAATGATCTCAAGACAATGCATACAACTTCAACATAATATGTCAACCCAAACAAAAGTAATTCAATGACAAAAGAAGACAAACCTTGTTAATCAACCCATCATCAATTACAGCACTGCTGATATTTTTTAAGAGCTCATACAGTGCATCTATTTCACTGACACTGACTGCATACATATTCAAAATAAATAGTCATCTTTAGTACAAATATTACATATTCATTTCCAAAACAATAGTGTGAAAGATGATAGAATCAGCAATACAAAGAGATAATCACACTTCCTCCAAAAAAAAAGAGAGATAATCACATGTTCTATGCCGTTTCTTTTTTGTTCTAGTTCATCAACATTAATTACTTTACCTTAAAATTCAACGGAATATTGCATGATACAGTATTTCAGAAGCAAGTATTCTCAAATCTCAATCATCAGACACTTCACAGATGTTGGCATATTAAAATCCTTTGGTAATCTAGTTTTGCAAATAGTATCAAGTAATGAATCAATAGAATAAAGTAGCATTAACGACGTACACACTATCTCCCTTGCAAGAAGTTCAGGATCTTCAAGGCCTCTTGACTGGTTATTTATATCAATGTCACAACAACGCAATACAGAAGCGAGTAAAGACTTGAATCCCTCTAAGCAATGCAACATGGTATCTCTTGCAAATCAGAATGCTCCATAACTATTTCATGAATAAATCAGTTAGATATTCCCATGTAGTTCATTTATCATTAAGTCATCGTAAGAGGACTCTTGAGTGCAAACCTTTTAACCATTTCCAATTTCAGGCGCCAATCCCAAATAGCACGATCTGTGAAATTTAAAAAATAACGGTTCATAGGTTAAACATGAAGTCTGGAGATGTAATGGTTCGGTTCAGGTAATTAGTTTGGTTCGGTTTGTTTACCGTTCGGTTCAGTTAATGAACTGTTTTTAAAACAACGGTTCGGTTCAATAACCAATGCAATGGTTCAGTTAATTTTAGTTTGGTTTGGTTCAGTTTTTGGATATTTTTACCCACCCCTACATTTAATCGTATGTTTTTTTTAGGGAAACATTTAATCTTATGTTTATTTTATGTATTTGATTATAATTTTGTCTGAGGTATACCACACTCAAATAAAGTTAACATATATTACTCCTAAGTTTAGATACAGTATGTTTAAATCATCTAACCCTATTTTTCAATATTTTTTTAATATAAGTGCCACTCTATCTCTTCTTTTATCGGAACTAGTGCTGCCACAAAATCACCATGCCATCATATTCATATATGACAGTACAACAAATTTAGCCCCCCAACCTTCAATCGTCTACCAGCAACCATGCCTGACATTTATAATTCCTACATTATTTATGAATACCATGTGACAAATACTAATTCCTTTGCTACTCGCATACTAAGAGCAAGTTCCATGATAGTTACAATAATATCAAATAAATAAGTATGAACCGCTTATTTTATAAATCCTGCCTTTTCCCAGCCTTCTGACATAATTTTTTTTCAAATGGAATTAAACTCAGACAAAAATGAACTGTTTATTTTATAATTCAAAATATCGATCTTGAATGTGTACTGTCCGATCTTGATCGAACGACCACTGATGTTTCAAATGCACAAACACAGGATCCCCTGAGTTGGGAATCCAAGTTCGAAAACAGAGGGTAGGTTAACGTACCAATGCACGATTTTTGGATGATTGATTTAGTGTTGATGGACTTTCGCACGAACGAGATTCTCTATTTCCATTGTAGTAAAAATTGAGATAATCTTGTGGATGATAACATTCAGAGAGACCTGCTTTTGCAAGAGCATCTGCAACAATCTTGTACATCATAGACATTGTCTGTCCTTGCCAGAACAAGATTTCTTGAACAGCAACACTAGTTGGAAGTTCCTTCTGGCCACACTGGTATAACAAAATTCACAGATAGAGCCTAATAATTTGCAAGGCAGTGTTTCATAGTTGTCAAAATATGGAAATTTTGGTTGACCTATAACATGCAACATTAATATGAAATAGTAAATTTCAAATACTATTACGTTTAATAAATAATGTAACATGGTTTAAGCCAAAAACGAAATTCTGATAGTAGAAAACGGGAAAATGAACAAATTTGGGATATTTCATCGGTGTCCCACATCGAAGCTTCAAGGAAGAACCGTAACACATGGCATATATAAAAAGAGACGCGAGCTTGCTGAAGTGAACCATCTATCATCTTTTGACCACAGTTTTTACGATAAAATAAAATGTGTTATTAGTTCAATTTCATGCTTTTTGGGTGGAGATCAGATAACCAGTGGGTGTGTTTGGACAAGTGTCAACACATGTATTCTGACCTCTTCAGCATAAGCATGTGGTTGTGCCGATGATTAGGTGGTGTTTTTTCAGGTGTCGCTTTTGCATTGCACTACTACAATTGCTTGGCACACCCCACCAAATTTTATCATAGGGAAGATTCTTCAATTTATGTTACTAGTTTATCATGTAAAAAATTGGAACTCTTTTGTAGGATGATGTCAAATTTTTTGGTTCTCTGCCAAATTGCTTGTCTTTTTAGTTTTCATTCTTTTGAAGGAAAATGTGAAAAACTTAAGATAGATTAACAGAAGTAGAGCATGTTTATTAAAGAAGGTTCAATATAGTTTAAACAAGTTATTTTTATTTTGATTAAGTTTAGTTAGTTGATCTATTTATATATTTGCTTCAATTCATGAACAATTTAATTGGCTATAGGTTTTTTTAGTGCGGTTTAGTTCATTAATATTATCAATTAACAATATTCTTGAACAACCCTACACATAATATTGCAGAGATAGAGAGCCGGTTTATTTTTACGTATGAGGTGTCGAGGGGGAAAGCTTGAAGATAAATGGGATTAAGGATCGTATGAGAAAGGCTCAAACTACCATTTACTTAGGTGGAGAATGAAACTGCTATCAAAGTTAGTGTTGCTAGGTTTATTATGAAGGAACTTAGTTAGGAAGAGTATGATTAAATGATTGTCAAAAACATTCTTGGGAAGAGTTATTAATGCAGTAGCTAGTGATGTTCTCAGGTAGACATTTCAAAAATGGAAGAGATTAGAATGAGTTATTAATGCAATTATAATAAAAATCAAGGGAAAAACGGTAAATGGGCCGACACATATCAAGACATGGGAGAATTGGTTTTACTCAAAACTGAAAAGCTATGAATAACTGTGTAAGAGTAGACTCTAAGACAGAACACACGCGGTTCACGCAGAGTGTTGATGGAGAACCAGACAAGCCAGAGTCATGTTTGAAGGGATGAGGCACTCTTCAAAGTGTTCTCTCCTTTGCAGCGGAAGACTTGTCCTCTAATTAGCAAGGGCTTTGTTAACAATGCTTCACTCACCTTTTTATCTTTGGTTTATTTAGATCAGACACAACAAGAATTGCATTAATAATAACCCTTTAATAAATAGTAAATAACTCAAGTTGGGTAATTCTATTATATACACACTTAACTTGTAGTGTAAGTTATTGGGTGTCTACAAAATATAGTTAGCTACATGAATCAAACGACGCCATAAGGTTCTATCAAAAGTACATGAAACATGCTGTAAATATTTTAATTATGTATTTACATTGTAAATTGTTAAAACTTTATATAGGATGAGCCTAGAAATTGTCATTTTGTCAATATAAATGTAGGGCTGAGGCTGAGCGGATCCTACGGATGCTTTGGTCAGCTTCTAAGTATTTTTCACATAAAAGATTCAGCAGAAAGTTGATATTAATAACACGAGAAGTTAAAAGATTCTGAAAAATGTACCGTTCTATACTTGAGCAGAAAATGAATGTATATGAGTGGAAAAGTGAGTTGAGATACATGAACACTAGAAGAGTCCAAACTCACAGGAATAGGAATCCCACATCGGAGAGTAAAGGAAGCAGCATAACATATGACGTATATAAAAAGATACGCCAAAATAATGTATGAACAAAGTAAGTAATGTATGATAAAATTTGTCATTGGGTCAATTTTATTAGCCATCTCCCAAGAGCAAGAAATGTGTGCGGTGATGAACATGCATCCGCCCCTGATTTGTTCTTTGGGATGGTTGATATGATTGTGCTGATGACTAAAACAGTCAAATGTTTTACTTGGATTAATAAATATAAATAAATTAGTTATAATAAATTGTTTTTTGAGATAAAATGGTTTTAATTTTCTTGTTCTTTTTCACTATAAAATGGTATCTATGAATCTAGGCAAGACTTCTTAAAAAAAAAGAATCTAGGCAAGACTATATTTTTTTTGGTATCGACCTCGGTTCGGTGGTCAATATTTAACAATTCAACATACACATGATTTTTTTTTTGAAGGATGATGATTCATACACGTGAATTTAAAACAAAATTTCCTTCACTATAATACTTAATTAATTTTTTTAAGGGACTTAATTAAATTTATTTGGAAATCATAACTTTAAAATTTGAAATTTACTAATTTGATTAAAAATTCGATAATTAGTATAATAAATAATAAGATAGATAATATTACAAATTTAAATAGATCATTAACCGACGCCGGTATAAATTAAAGCCAAGAACATTATTTCTCATATTAACAATACACGACAGAAAAATGGTTCAAAAGGCTGCTCACTATCATACCAAATCGATTAGGTCATTACATGACCTTGTATGGTTTTACACTTCATCTAAATCCAAATGCGCTAAACAAATGGTGGCAATATACACTAAATACCATTATCGTTTTCCTTTTTATTCAAATTATCAATGTTATCAAATACCAGGCAAAAAAGATTAAAAGCACAACAGAGAAGTAATTTATCGCACATGACATTTTATTAAATTAGTGAAGTACTACTCCTTAAAAAAAATAGTTTTTATTCAGAAATTGTCAAACACAGTGACGACATTCATTAAAGTAATGGACAAAAGAGTATTTTTAAATTAGAATATTGACCGAACACAATTATTTGAAGCACATTACCTCCAATTGCTGTGTCGAATTGATTTGTCTTGGTGACAAACCCGGATGTATCATCCTTTGTATTTCCTGCCTTCTAATTGTCTCAGCAAGATAGCATTTCAAACACTAGCTTATAGAAAAAAGTGGTTCATGAATCATGAGGATTGTCCATAAATTGAGGAACTACATATTTTATGCAGGTTCAGAAGTTAAGGGTCGAGTTAACATAAATCAATTGTATAATTAAAAACCCAAGTACGGCAAGTGACGATGATGATTCTCTCAAGTAGTATGATTTTTAGTCATGTGTACTAAGAGAGAATGTTGTCATTTAGTGTAGTACGTACAAGAGTAAGTGAAGTAATTTTGTTGTGTAATGATTTTCAAATGATATTAAGTATGTGCTAATTAGATAGTTTGCAAAACTAACTTAACTTCACATAACCTGAACCAGCGAGGGTGTCAACGATGTTGGTGATGGCATTGCGCCACTTTTCTATTGTTGGATATCTGAAACAATGATGAAGCTTTTTCGATTTTGTTTATGATATCGTTGTTTCTGAACTGACGATGATGTCGGACTACTGCCGTTGTCGAAGCACTCGTCGTTGTTAATGATGCTTCGCTCACCTTTTTATATATCTTTGGTTTTATTTAACCCGTAGGACTAAATATAGATCATACACAACAAGAATCATATCACTGATGAGTGGAAAAGTACGTTGAGAATCCAAACAATTTATTTGATAGGAATAGGAATCCATCCCACATCGGGAGGAAAGGAAGCAACATAACATATGACGTATATAAATTGAGACGTGAGGTCCCCATGAACTTAGCTCATTTGATAAGAGATAATGCACAATATGTGCAGGGGCCGGGGTTCGAACCCCGGACACCCCACTTATTCATCTTTAAGGTGAATTTCTCTAACTACTAAGCTACTTGACCAAAAAATAAATAAAAAAATTGAGACGTGAGAAAGATTAACAATTTGCGCCATCATTCCACATTTTTTATATGATAAAATAAAAAAATTTTGTTGGCTCATTTGTATAAGGCCCAACAGGACGGTGATAAGAAAGCTTGTTGGGTGTGCTTAAATGGGGATTTCTGCTCTTCCCCCTGCATTTTTCGCTCACACCCACCTGAAAAGACAATTATGCCCCTGTGTGAGTTAAGTCCACTGCGTGACTTAACTCACGCACCTTATAAGCTCTGCGTGACTTAAGTCACGCACCACTGGCATGTGCGCGAGTTAACTCACGCACGTTGGCCAGTGGTCAGAGCTGAAGAACAAACATTTTTTGGTCTTTGGTCAGTTTTTCGACATTCAATCTACACGTTTTTTTTTACCAAATTTACACGTTTTTTTTACCACATTAATGGTATTTATAACCTATACTACCATTTCCACCTATAAATACCCCTCCATACTTCCCTATTTCCTCACACCATATCACTTTCCCTCCCTCCTCACTCTCTCCCTCTATTTCTCTTCTTTCTTTCTTTTTTCAATAGTCTCTTTGGGGGCAAAAGTGACCAGACTTCTTCGGGGTAAAATAGTGAGTAGCCGACTTGGGGAAGTGATCAACCCTTGAGATAAGTTTAAATTTGCATTTTTTACCCCAAAAACTTTTTACTGTGGGTAAAAAGAATCTTCTTGGGGTATAAAAAAAACCAGATTTAAATTTAGCCCAAGGGTTGGTGATGTATTTTCCTCAAGAAGGCTGCTCACTATTTTACCCTAAAAAGGCTGGTCACTTTTTACCCCAAGAGGGTAAAAAGAAAATAAGTAGATTTAGTGAATTTGAATAAATTATTGTATCAATTATTGTATGAATTATATTAATAAAATGAGATGTTGTTATATGCCTCAATTTTGTTCATTCCTTTTTATTTATATTTGCTTTTATTTTCTAATTTTGTATTTAATGAACAAATATTAATTTAGTTCATTTCCTTTTATTTATATTTGTATTTTTTTAATGAATAAATTCGAATCAATATTTATTTTAAGTTCATAAATAAATTAGAATAAAGTAAATACATAAATAAATAAATTTTAATAAAATAAATAAATTAGAACAAAGTGAAAAAATAAATTAGAATAAAGTAAATAAAATAAATTAGAATAAAGTAAATAAAATAATATGAATAGAGTGACTTAACTCACACTGCTTAACTTAACTTGCGCACATTTTTACTCATGTGTTAGTTAACTAACGCAAGGGTAGTTTGAGTATTTCAGTTGGGCGCGAGCGAAACTTGTTGGGGGAAGAGCAAAAATCTTAAATGTGTCATCCGCATATGTTTTTTTTTCTCCTCCTGTAATGTCTTATGCGATTGAGCCGATGATTAAAACAGGCAAGTTTTTTACAAGGGTAAATAAATTAGTTAATAATAATATATTTATCTCTGCCAAAAATTAGCAAAAAATAAAATGAGTGTTGTTTTCAACTTTCAATAAACAATTGATTTATCTGTATATCTAATCCTAAAGTACATTGCTAACCTAACTAGATCATACACCCGTGCGAGGCACGGGTGAATTATATGTAAAATGTATTAGTTTTTTTTCCTCAACATAATCAATATATTATTGTAACTAATTGATATGAATAAAATTAGAGTACCAAAAATAAGACAATTGTTTTTTTATTTGAGTTAAACACAATTGATCTTAATACCATTCACACGACAATCATATCAAACACAATTGGAAAATAAGACAAATATTTTTGCATCAAATATAAACAAAAAAGTGTGTTTAATATGAAACTCTAAAATTGTTAAAATTAAACATTTGCAATTTTTAGTAATAATAAGAATATGACAATTTTCAAAATTATCTTTCTCTTTACTTAATTTTCTATATGAATTTGCTGTTTAAAAAATATATATATTATATATGAATTTGTTTCAGAGAATATTAGTTTAAATTTTTAAGAATATTTTATTATTATGGGAATACTAATACCATTGGTTTAACTGCGGAGAAATTTCTAAAAATCTTTATCTTAGAACATTAAACATGATTTTCTTTATGAAAATTTCACCAATAGATGCAAGTTTCAAACCAAGTTAATGGAAGTGGTACGGTTACATGAGTCATGCTACGAACCAACCAACTACTCAGGAAACCGGCTAAACATGATTATCTTTTTGCTTATAATTGTGAATAATGGAGAAATGATTTATATCATAGCTTTGTATTGCTTTCGTTATCATTATACAGCATAAAATATATTAACTCTAACAAGAATCAACTGGTTATTATATAATTCAAAATATCGAGCTTGATTCTTCATCGATCTTGATCAAATGGCCACAAATGTCTTGAGTGTGTGAATGCGGGATCCCCTAACTACAGAGAAACCAAATTCGAAAACAGAAGGGTAGGTTAGCGTATCAAGGCACGGTTTTCAGATGATTGATTTAGTATTGAGAATTTTCGTGCGATTGAGGTTCACTCTTTCTAAGGCAGTAAAAATTGAGATAATTATGTGGATGATAACAGAGAGACTTGCTTTTGCAGGTGCATCTGCAACAATCTTTTACATTATACACATGACAGACAATGTGTATACTAGTAGGAACTCTTTCTGGCCACATTGGTATAACTATATGCGCAGGAAATCGTTCGTTTGCACTTAAAGTTGCACCATTTTTGGCCTGATCTTTGTTCAAAATAAATTTCGCCTATTATTGCAGACCTTTTTGTTTTTGCCAAACTGACTTTAGGGGGAAGTTGTGAAGATAAATTGGATTAAGGATCATATGACAAAGGCTCGAAGTACCGTTTTCTTTGGAGGAGAATGAAACAGTTAGCAAACACCTAGGCATCAGAGTAAGCGTGTTAGGTTGATTTTGAAGGAACTTGGGAAGAGTATGACTGAATGGATTTAATTTCTTTAACAAATGTGGTATTTTTTCACTATTTTCTTTTCAATGAACATATTGATGATGAATATTTTTCACATTTGTGATATAAAATCATTTTTATAACTCATTAGTATGTAAACTTTCTTGGGAAGTTACCAATTCTTTCTAACTTTTTACAGATCTGCTTAGATTAATTAGATTATGATGGAGAATCAAATGTGGTACAGAAAAAGGCTATCACATAAATGATTACAAGAATGTTTAAGTTTTCCTTGTGTCATAAATAATATTTTGTGATTCAGTTTTCACACATACACATAATAACGGGCACATGACCATTTATACGATGTTATTAATCTCTAGCCTGCAAAGTTCCGAATTTCCATTAAAAGAAAATATAGAAAGTGGAAATTAGTAGAACCAGTAGGAAGGAAATGAAAGATGATATTAAAGAAAAATATCTGCTCAAATTGATGAAGTAACAATGGAGGTGGTGGTTGAAGAGGGAAAGTGTACAATGGAAGAAGTATAGAGATAAGCTATGAGTGGAAACGTGATAGGAGTGCCACATCGAATATTCAACAAAGCAACATAACACACAGCGTATATAATATGAGATGCTAGTTATTTTAGTATTATGTATGTATAATCATTAACAACATTTTGTTGTAAAAATAGAATTTTTGTTAGCTCAATTGCTCTTGGGTTTTAAGACAAGAAACTTATCTGGCTGCTCATATGAGTGCCTACACACGTCTTTTCTTGGCTCAAGCTTAAGATCAATTGTGCTAGTGATTAGAGCAGTTAAATATTATTTTTGCACAGATTTGAGGGCTGCTTGTTGTAGGTTTATAAAAATAATTGAAGTTATTTTAAAAATAGATTTTGGCATTCATTAATTTAAGGCTTAAATAGGTCTTTCGTCCCTTGCAAATATAAGCCATTTAAATTTTCATGATTTTCATTCATGAAGTTACTAATCCTTCCAATCTGTCACTCATTTGAGTTTTGGTCATAATTAGTTTTTTTTGCTGAGGTGGGTTGTCATTAGTGACATGGTGCCCATATAGACCATTTGAATTTTCGTCCATGAAGTTACTAATGTAATTAGTACCACTTTTCAAATGATTAATATTTGCAATGGCAAAATGGTAACTTCAGGGATGAAAATTCAAATGACTTATATTTGCAGGGACGAAAAACCTATTTAAACCTTAATTTAAAAGGAAATGATATTCAACTTTTTGAAAGAATCTTGAAAATCTTATATTTAACTTTTTGAAAGATTAAAAAACAACTTTTTGTACTTAAAATTAATAATTATTTCCTTTTTTAACCTTATAAAAAAAAATCAAAATGAAGAAATATTTAGAATCATTTTAAAATAAGTATTCAAATGAAAAATTAAGGTCATGTTAACCGGTGCCTCCGGATCACTAGTTAAAGAAACTAAAAAAAGAAAGTTTTAAACTAAAAAACACATTTTGTTGACTTTAAAGGGATTGACGACACAATTTTCAACGGTACATACTACTATATTTGCTTCTTAACTGATGCTCTCAAAAAATTATAAAGGGACCCTTAATAATCTGTATTTAAAATAGATTATTGCTCAAAATAAGTTTTTTTGTCCTAAACAATAGATTGAATTTTAATTTTAGGCTTTAAAAAATAAAATGGAGGAGTATACGGAGCACCATTCCATTGGAGAATTGGAGATGGAAGTAATATTTATGTATGATATGATCCGTGGATTAGAACTCGCCAAAATATGAAGCCTACAACACCACCCTGCATCATTTCTTCCATTTGACGATCTCTCGACTTTTCTACTAGAAACATAACACTTGGGACATTGCACTGTTGAACTCTTATGAATACACAAGAAATATCAGATATTTGTAAAACTCCTAAGCACTAAGAATAAACATAGAATGTTTTATTCCGCACTACTCTTTAATGGTCAGTTTATTAGTTTATGTTGATGTCAAAGTTATGATCATTTTATGTTCAAGATGTGTTTAAGTTTTACAAAATAGAGACGTGTTCAAGTTATGTCAATCTATTATGTGACCCCTTGTATGTGCATCGATCATGTAATTCAACTCATATCTTTCTCGGTCTTTGGGCTAAGATCAAGTATAATATTTGTTCTTATCAATTTAATATCTGATATGTCGGCCAATGACTCACAATTATGGATGGGAATAGGCCAGGCCAGGCCAGGCTTTGATAGGCCTGAGCCTGGCCTACGAAATTTTTAGCAAGCCTAAGCCTGGCCTATGGCCTTTCATAGGCCTATTTTTTTGGCCTGGCCTGGCCTATTTAAAAGCCTGGCCTGGCCTAGAAGCCTATATACAAGCCTACTTCACATTAAAGTCATAAAATATTCAATTTTCTCTACTTCTAAATAGGCTAAACTGGCCTCAAAGCCTATTTCACCGTAAGGCTTGTCTATTGCTATAAGGCTTTAAAAGCCTATTTCACTATAAGGCCTCAAAGCCTATTTAAAAAGTCTATTATTTGTGTTTTTTTCTTGATTTTTATGTTTAATATAAATTATATTTTAATATAAATAAAAAATAAATTTTAAGAATATGCATGAATAGGCCGGCCTATCAGGCTTCGTAGGCTTTTTTGATAGCCTAAGCCTGGCCTATTTACTTAAATAGGCTTTTTCAAAAGCCTAAGCCTAACCTTTTTCATAAACAGGCCAGGCCAGGCTTAAACAGGCCAGGCCGTAGGCCCCTGTAGGCCGGCCTGGCCTATTCCCAACCCTACTCACAATATTGAGTTTTTTTTTGTGTGTGGGAGAGAATCCACAACAATAGCTTGCTATTGAGTCCCTCAAGTGTCACTTTTGCGTTGCAGTATCCCAATTGCTTGACACACCCCATCAATTCTATTTTAGTACTATAATCTTTAGGTTTTGTTTTATTTTGGGACTTTGCTCTCTCTCTCTCCCCCCTCCCTCTCTCTTAAATGTTTATGTTTTACTTTGTGTCAACCCTTCGATCTCAGGTGAAAAAGGCGCTGTTAATCCGGAGTTTGGTCGAGAGGTAAGGTAAGTAAAGTTTTGTTAAGAATTGTTCCATCCAAGAATCAAGCTCAGATTTTCCCGAACAATTCATCTATGTTGGTGCTCATTAACAACCTGAGTCCAATTACTTGATTCAATGTTTACATTCAATGAATGACCGGTCTATATATTTTTATTTAATAATACTTATTGGGGCATTTCAAATGATAAATGATAATTTTCAGGTGGCTATATAATTGAGATATTATAAAAATGAGTCATCTATAATGCAATATTAACAAAAAAATTCATTTTATATGCATTTTTTATCACTTTATTTTCAAACAACTGAAATTTTTGTTACCCCATTTTAAAAATTGATATTTTGGTCCCTCAGTTTATTTTTTAATGAACTTTGGTTACTCATTTCATTTATGGATCATTTTTTTATGATGTGACATATTTATTTGTTTAGTAACAACGTTTGTTGGACTATATTGAATATCCATATCAGTAAAAATATATTTAGTAAGCATTGTCACATCATAAATGAATATGTCACATGATTAAAGATATAAAGAAAATGAGATGGGAGTCAGAAACCCGAAAAAAATAGCATTAAAAAATGCATTTAAAAAAATTAAAATTAATCAAAAAGTCAAACATATTTAATCCAAATTTTGCATCAAATACAGTTGTCTTTTTTATAAATTTTGCATCAAAATACTCCTCAATATAATGGAAGGGGTGAGCGGATCCTATTGCTGTTTCATAAGCAAAATGGATGCTTTGGTTAACTTTTAATTTTTTTTTTCGAGACGAGATTATGCAGAAAGTGAATATGATAATACAAGTTAATGAACAAGAATAATTATTTTCACTATAACTAGAAAACCACCCCAGAATGCAAGTTAAGTCAATGATAATAAGATTAAAAAATAATGAAACACTCAGAGCATAATTAAGTAGCATAGCATCACAGTTTTGAGTCATTATTTAAATAGTAAAGATCACACAGCTATACCAAACCAAAATACAACCCTAGCAAGTTTGAAGGGGGAAAGTGAACAATGGAAGAAGGATGGAGATATCTAATGAGTGGATGACAATGCTCTTACAACCTCCGAAAAACAGGTTTTGGAAGTTTGGTTAGGAATCCTGAGAGTTATTTATAAGGTCTAGTAAAAATGTCATCAGTACCACCAAGGTGCTCGGCCCAAAGTGAAACTCCTTATACAAAGACCTATATCAACATAGTAGTTGTGAAAAAAGTAATATGAAAAACTAATTCAACCAGACTCTAATCATTTAAATACTTATCTTGAACATGATATGCTCGTACTGATCACAAAGCTAACTGCAAACCATCAATTTAATCTCCAAAAAAAATCTAACTGATATAAGTGTGAATGTTTTGATATTTAATCACTAACTGATTTCTTTGTTTCACGGACCCCTTAGAAAAGACTTAAATCCAAAAACAGTTAAAAAGTGAAAATTACAACACACAATAAGTCCATAAACTAAAAAAAGGAAAAATGAACAAATGGCTTAACTAAGAGGAAGAATGATGAGTGATGAAGAGTGAGAGGAGATCAGGAACAATGGAGGCGGCTGTTGAAGCCTGGGAAGTGAACAATAGAAGGATCGAGAGAACCGATGAGTGGAAACATGTGTTGTGTTGTGTTTATTTAGTTACTGTTTACTTAAGACCAAACTATTGCATAAAAGTCTCACATCGAAGGTTCAAGGAAGCACCATAACACATGGCCTGTATAAAAACAGATGCGAGATTGATGGAAAAAATAGATTATTTCCCACATTTTTCATGAGAACAAACATGGTTAGTTCATTTATATATTGAGTGTTGATGAAGGTAGAAAACAAGTGTTCTATTATAAGAGTCAACCTTGTTTTCTTATCGATCAACAAGGAATATATAATTGGACTAAACATGTCTTAATAATACAAATCTTATATATAAAAATATTTTTTTTGGCATACTACAAATCTAGTTATTTTAAAGAAAAGAAAAGAAAATGATATTTTTCTTATCCGTTGATGGTGGTTTCTAACTTTTCTCACCATTTTGTTTAGGATAGGAAGTGAAACATTTTTATTTTTTTTCTTTTTTTGAAAGGAGATGAAGTGAAATGTTAGAAATGTATTTTTTCTAAAACTCACTTTTTTTTTTTTTATTTTTAAATTATTTTT
>Ga0228710_1004106_pt1 | contig 22988 bp, 12 predicted proteins | sample MedpolnodulmetaG_FD_177995 | JGI IMG/M metagenome (GOLD analysis project Ga0228710, IMG submission 177995) | Root nodule microbial communities from Medicago polymorpha collected in Santa Monica, California, United States - pink nodules | ecosystem: Host-associated > Plants > Roots > Nodule...
TAACAACAATATTGAATAAATAGCTAGAACCATATATTAAATGATCAAAAGATTACATAATAGCTTGTTTGAATACCTCAAAACCCACAAGGGTAGATGTAGCTACATATGTCTATGATAGCTTTGGAAAGGATGAAGAAAAGATGAAGATTCAATGCCTAGATCCATGATGTCTCAACAAATCTTGGGTTGAATCTGCTCCTAACTACCTTGCTTTGTGTTTCTCTCTCTCAAGAAAATACCCTAATCTCCCTCTAAAACAAGAAAAATATCAAAACAATGTAATAAATTGTTGGAAGGAGAAGAGAAAGCTATTTATATGGGCCAAAATCGTGCCAGCACGCTTAAGCGTACAGGGGGTCGCTTAAGCGTGCCTCCTAGAAATCTTTCTTTGTCTAATTGGGAACAACCACGTGTGCCTTATCCAATTGCATCTGATAAAGTTCGCTTGAGCGTGCGGGAAGCGTGTAATCAGCGTACAGGTCTGAGCTCTCGACATTGTGTACGCTTAAGCGTACCAATGAAAACTTTGATAAGCGAACCACAAGCGTGCCGAAAGCGTACATGAAGGTTGGCTACTGGACCTAGTACGCTTAAACGTACAATAAGACGCTTAAGCGTACTCTCTGAATCTGGGAAGCGTGCTGGCAGCGTACCAATAGCGTACATGAAGCTGCTCTCGACATTGTGTACGCTTAAGCGTGCTGAGGACGCTTAAGCGTACTGACTTTAGTTCATCAGCTTCTTCCTTTTCCCTTGCTTGTCATTTCCTGCATAAAAAGGGGGGAAATCAGGCATGTAAAGCATAAATGGTAAAAGAACATAATTTGGTAGCTTTTCCTTAGATAACTTGCAGAACAAGTCACTAAAATGCCTAGATTAACACATAAAATATGTTACTTTTGAGGACTTATCAAGAGACCAAAGTGAAAGTAGAAAATGGTCACTTTGGTACCTGAACCAAAAACCAATATCCCCAAATTGAATCTCAAATCCCTAAATCTCATCTAATTCTTTCTTTTGTTCAAAATCAATCTTCCATTACCAACTTATTTTAGGTCCCCGACTGTGCATAATTACTATCAATTAGGTCTCTGCCAGTAAACATGTTCTCACTAAAGTACCTAGCAAGTTGTTAGTTTAACAGAATGCTACCTACTGACAACAATAAGACCACACCATCTAGAGCACACCTTAAACATGTTAGTACTCGATATGACCTCTAAACATTACTTGAATTGGAAGGACCATTAGATGCATCCTTCCTTCATTGTTTCTTTGGCCTTCCAGGTTGTTTTCTTTTTGGTGCAGACACCGGTTTCACATAATCATTTTTTCCCCAAAACTCTCCACCTTGTGTTGGCTTTATGGAATGCTTATAGGTTGCATTGTATGAGCCCAAAGTAAGCCACCCATGACAATAATTTTCAGATTTGTCATGCTTCCATGCAATGGCTGTTATTCCATGAACACATGACATGTCTAAAAATGTGAGAGTAAATGCTAAATATTAGCTAACAATACACATAACAAGTTTGAAAAGTTATAAATGTTTGTAAATTAAGAGACAATTTCTATTCTCAGAGTTTTTGTAGAAGGTCTACCATTCCTTTTCTTTATGGGTAGAATAGGATTTTCATCATTTTAACAATCATGTGAAAGCTTCATAAAAGGCCGATGGAGAAAACATTATGATTATAACTGTTATTATTATCATTTCATCTTTTCTTGAAGACACTAATAAGTTTCTTTTGTCGAGGAATACATGATAGATACACATGTATTTGATTTTATTAAAAATAAGGATTTGAGACTGAAAGCATTATGTGTTATTGCTGTCAGTAGCTAGGTAGCATTCCGTTAAACTAACAACTTATCAGGGACTTTAGTGAGAATGCATGTTTATTGTCAGGGACCTAACTGATAGTAAGAATACACAACATAGACTTAATAGTAAGTTGGTGTTTAATGGAAGATTTTTTTTTGAACAAAAGAGAGAATTAGATGACATTTAGGGATTTGATATTTAAGGAATTATGAATTTGAGATTCAATTTGGGGATATTGATTTTTGTTTCAGGGTCAAAGTGACCATTTTCTACTTTCACTTTAGTTCCTGTGACACCTCATACGTCATGTCATCGTAAAATTTGTGCCACATCATCACTTAACAAAATTATTTAACGTCAGAGACTAAAGTGACAACAGAAGTGCAAAGTCAGGGACTTCTTTGTATTTAATCCTGGGTCAGGAACCTATGTGACAGCGAGGTACAGAGTAAGGATTAAATTGACCATTTGCTCGAAACTTATTAAAAGTTAGGGAAATCACTAAGAAACAACACCAACTGGGATTGGCCACGAAATTAGTCGCAAGTTTGAAATCGTCAAACTTTCCTTTGGAAGATAGGGAAATTTAAGACGAATTAGTGGTAGAGTATTGGAATAAGTAATCAATAACTGAAGAGCGCTTCTGAAGAATGCCTCTGAAGTAGCACTTCTGAAGAATGCTTTTGAAGAAGTGCTTCTGAAGTGGAGCTCCTGAAGTGGTGCGTCTGAAGTGGAGCTCCTGAAGTGGTGCGTCTGAAGTAAAGCTTCTGAAGTGAAGCTTCTGAAGATAGATTCTGATGTGCAGATTCTGATGTAGTTAGTTAGAGGAGTTTGTTACAACATCTAGTTGTATATATACACTCTCTTATGTTGTAAATAGTGTAGTTGTGTGAATCAATAAAAAATTCTCTCTTCATTATTTTTCTCTAGTTTCAGTTCTTCATTTTCTGTTAGTTATTCATCTTGCTCAAAAACAACTTATTCTTAATAAGCACTTTCGCTGCGCATAGAACATAGTGATTTTTCTAACATAGAGTACACTTGCGTATCTCTACTTTTTTTCCTTCTTCTTTGATTCCTTTCTATTTGTCTTTTCTCTATAATTTCTTGGTACGCTTTATTTATCTCTATTGGAGTATGTGTAGGTTTTTTTCATACAAAAAAAGTACGTGTAGAAGTTTAGTAGAAAGGGAAAATTCATTTTAAACAAAAAAAGTAAATTAAACGATTTGTATACTTCAACAAGAAGGAGAGAAAAGTGATGTTATGATAGGGAACAAATAATAAACAGTCCAGCTCTTTTTCTTACAACCAAATATAAAATTCCACCATCAAAATTTTGGATCAAGTAAGAGCGCATAAGAAAACTCACACACCAAGCAACTATTCCTCAAACCATTTCTTCATTCCTACAAACATGTTTATTGTAGTGAGAACGGTTCCATGAATGGTTCGATATCGATAGCTTGATTGAAAGTAACGTAAGAGATCTGGTATAGATATTAGGGCGCCTCCGGTGGAGGATTTCCTACACTAAGTTTGCAAAGATGGAAATTCAAAGAAGAAACAATACTGCATTATTATGACTGGAGTTCGTCATTGGAGAAAACACATTGTTGTTTGAAGGAAAGTTACTTGGGATTTAAAAAAAAAATATTAAACATGCCAATTAATTTGCCAGATATAGTTTCGGACCAAATATAAGTTCTTTAGAGTTCACCATTAAAGGAAAAAATGAGTGAGTTAGTTCAAGATATATAACATGGTAGAATTCACCACATAAAATGCTTTTAGAATTTGGATTGAGCCGCCAAAACCAATTGATAAAATAAGGCATGTTTCCACTTATATACACATTTTTAAACATATGTTATCCAATGTGGGACTCTTAGGGGCCGTTTGGTGCACTTGATATGATAGAGATATGATATGATATGAAACTGGATAAGGATAGGAAATGATATAGACATGATAAACATTTGTCATATCACATGTTTGGTGTACATAAGATAACAAACATAATATCATATATATCACAATTAGATGACATAATTACCCTTGCAATTAATTATAATTAAGATATTATTAATTATACAAAGTTGTAAAACAAAATTGTCAATTATCTTCTTCCTATTTTTAGGGGTGCCGAATCTTCATTCTTAATGTTCAATTAAAAAAAAATTCATGGCTTCTTCAATTAAATTTTTTTTTGTATATTGTCTTCTTCCTTCTTCAATTACAAAGTTCTATCAAAACCTCTTTGTATAACTCCAGCTTGTAAAAAAATTCATACACGAGCAGCAACCTATAAAAAATTTACAATTACAATCCAATCTCTTTACGCAACTAATTGTTGTCTTTGTTGAAGATAATACGAAATTCCTAAACTCTCTGTTTTATCTCTTTTTAAATTTGACTTGAATACAAAATAGACAATCAAGAAAGAAAGACACAAAAAATTGAGGAAAAACTTATTATAGGGTGGAATTGGGGTCAGATCTGTAACAATAGAAGATATGGCGTTGAAGAAATATGGAGGAAGAGGTACATGTAGATGGATGGAGAGCATAGAGAACACGAGCGATGAGTTGAGAGAGAGGGCAAAATAAAGATTTTAGTGCTAATCATGATAGGATAATTCTAACCCACCAAAAACTAAGGATAAAAATAACAAAGGGTGAGTAGGATAGGATTAGATGTGGGTTTAAGTTATCATTTTCTATTGGTGCACCAAACAACAAATTAAAACAAGATATGATAGTTTTATCCTATCCTATGCACCAAACGACCCCTTAAGTCTTAGCACCTCTCTCATTGTATATGATCCTTTCGGTTCTCAGCCAAAAAACTATGATACCCATGACAAATGCTAGCACGAGGTCTGAAATTGTAATGACAACAATTAATTATACTTGATAAGGGGGAGATAGATCAATGAATTTCGATATTGGTCCTGCAATATTCCTATCCACATAATAAATAAATATACACAATATGCTATGCCTGCTAGAAGTCACCTATATAATAACGAGTAAATAGACAAAAACACCCGAAATTGTAACTTTCGTCAAAAACCCCATGATTTTTAAGTAACTTCAAAAAACCCCTGAAATTGGTAAATGTTAGCCAATTACCCCCCTCTGTTTGTTTTGGCTGTTAACCCGTATGATGTGGTTGTTAACTGCACACGTGGCACTTCTATGTGGACTGAACATTTTGCCACGTCATAGGGGGTAATTGACTTTTTTTTTTTTGCTTTTTTTTGTCTAAAATGTGTGTGATTATAAAAATAGGCAAATACCCCCCTCAAATTTAACACTTATATGCAAATACCCCCTTAAATTTAAAACTTATGTAGCAAATACCCCCCCTTAAATTTAAAACTTACGTGCAAATATCCCCCTTAAATTAATGAATCTAAAAAATCTACTCAAATAGATAAGGAGATTTCAATACAAAACGAATGAGTGGTCCGAGTACACTTGAGCGTAGAAAAATCTACTCAAAAATACTCTCTCTCGTCACATTTATTATAAGGAAAAAAACAACTTTTTAGATTCATTGAATAACTAGCGTATCAAGTTTATTTGTAGGCCAAATATATTGATTATTCAACGAATCTAAAAAATTGTTTTTTTTTCTTATAAACGTGTCTGGAAGAATTATGTTGCAGGTTGGTTGGACTTGGAAAAATAACGTTTTCTCAAAATTTAGTCAAAAAAACAAAAAAACGTTTTCTCAAAGTATCTCTTGTTTATTCTTTCTTTCTTTGATTCCTTTTTATTTGTCTTTTCTCTATAATTTCTGGGTACCCTTTATTTATCTCTATTGGAGTATGTGTAGGTTTTTCACACAAAAAAAGTATGTGTAGAAGTTAAGTAGAAAAGCTAAGAGGAAAATTTATTATAAACGAAAAAAGAAAATTAAACGGTTTGTGTAATTCAACACGAAGGAGAGAAAGGTGATGTTATGATGGAGACAAGTAATAAACAGTCCAGCTCTTTTTCTTACAACAAAATATAAATTCCACCATGAAAATTTTGGATCAAGAGCGCATAAGAAAATTCACACACTAAGCAATGATTCCTCCAACCATTGTTTTCTTCATTCCGCTAGTGGTTCGATATCAGTAACTTGATTGAAAGTGGCTCAAGAGATCTGGTATCGATATTAGGGCACCTTCGGTGGAGGATTTCCTCCTACACTGAGCTTGCAAAGATGGCAATTGAAAGAAGAAACAATACTGCATTATTATTCCTGGAGTTCGCCATTGGAATAAAAAATATATATTAAGCAACCCAATCAATTTGTGAGATATAGTTTCGGACCAAATATAAGTTCTTTAGAATCCACTACATAAAATGTTTTTAGAATTTGAATTGAGCCACCGAAACAAATTTGTAAAATGAGGTATGTTTCCACTTCTAAAACACTTGTTCAAATCATATTTATCTAATGTGCGACTCTTCACACCTCTCTCATTGTATATGATCCTTTTGGTTCTCCTTAGCCAAAACACTGATACCCGTGACAATTACAAGTAAGAGGTCTGAAATTGTAATAGATCAATGAATTTTGATATTGGTCCTGCAATATTCCTATCCACATAATAAATAAATATACACAATATGCTATGCCTGCTAGAAGTCACCTAGATAATAACATGCATATGTGGGATACCACGGGGAGACGAAGACATGATGAAGACTTTATTAAGTCTTTGAATAAATAATGCCATGAAAAGTTAAAAATATGATGTCATCACTACATAATAAGGAAAAAACTACAAATTGACTATTTTGTCACTAGTTAGCTGGTTGACGACCATTGACTTGATTACAGAAATATACTATGGATTGAATTATGTCAAACTCAAATTCAAAAAATATAGGTGAAAAGGGAAAAGCGAGTGAAAAAGGAAAATCGAGTGAAAAGAGTTTGAATGGAAGAGAATCCATAAAAATTGAGTTTTTATGGGTTTGAATCAAGTAAAAATGGAGAGAAGAAGGAGGAAGAATGCAGATTTGGGTGTGGAGAAGGAGAAGAAGAGGAATGATTATGGAGAAGTAGGTGGGATGATTTATGAGGAAGAAGGGAAGAGTAACAGAACGGTGGTACAAAGGTCATTTGAGGGTTTTTTTTTTTGTTTTTTTTCCTTCAAAAATCCACTTAGGATGTCTATATAGAACAAAAAAAATAATAAAAACACGCCACGTAAGTTTTGCCCAAGTCAAAATCAAGAGGGACATTGTTTTGCAAATGGGCTAAAACTTGGGAGGGCAATAGTGCTATTTTGAAAATAGGGGGGCCAAAATCGCAAGTTTTGCAAACTAGAGGGGCCAAAGTGCATTTTAGCCTAAATTCAATTAATCAAACATATGAAGGCCTAACTTACTAGAAAATTCAAGATATGATCAAGCAACGTCTTTTCGCTAAATTTTAAAATAATTTAATTTTGATATTACATTACGCTATACATATATATAGTGGTGTTCCATATTAATCGCTAAATATAAACTTTGTGGTTTTGACATGAATACGATCGTGGTCTTGGATTCACAATGTTCGACAAAGAATGTTCTTGAGTACTTGCCCTCGCTGAAGCTGTGCTCTCCTTGTAGGTGTGCGATCTTGCGAAATGATGGTCACTCTCTTCGTCACTCATAAACTGCGAGAATTGTTGGCTACCGTCTTCACTCACCTCCATCTGCAACGCATACTCTAAACCTATGCATAAAAAAAGTATGTGTAGAAGTTTAATAGAAAAGGAAAATTCATTTTAAACGAACACAATTTTATTAAACGGTTTGTATATTTCTACACGAAGGAGAGAAAGTGACATTATAACGGAGAACATGTGAGGTGAAGAGTGCATCCTCTTTATAAACTCTTCTCAAGAGTCTCATCTATCTGATGTGAGTCTTGAGTTTTTTCCAATACACCACCTCACGCCCAACATTCTTTGGGCTTGATGTGTGAATAGGTAGGTGGCCCTTGAATTCGACAAGCTCTGATACCATGCATGTTGAAATTTAGGGCCTAACTCATCCTCACAAAACTGGCTTGTGAGGTGAGAAGTGCCTCCTCTTTATAAACTCTTCTCAAGAGTCTTATCTATCCGATGTGGGACTTGGGTTTTTCCCAATAAGAAGAGCGGATAAGAAAACTCACACATCATGCAACGATTCCTCAAACCTTTGTTGCGTGAATAGGTAGGTGGCCCTTGAACTCGACAAGCTTTGATACCATGCATGTTGAAATTTAGGGCCTAACTCATCCTCACAAAACTGCCTTGTGAGGTGAGGAGTGCCTCCTCTTTATAAAATCTTCTCAAGAGTCTCATCTATCCGATGTGGGACTTGGGTTTTCCCAATAAGAAGAGCGGATAAGAAAACTCACACACCAAGCGACGATTCCTCAAACCATTGTTTTCTTCATTCCTATATTTCCGCGAGTGGTTCGATATCGGTAACTTGATTGAAAGTGGCTTCAGAGATTTGGTATCAATGTTAGGGCGCCTCCGGTGGAGGATTTCCCACATTCAGTTCGCAAAGATGGAAATTCAGAGAAGAAACAATACATGGAGTTCGTCATTGGTGAAAACACATTGTTGTTTGAAGGAAAGTTACTTAGGAATTAAAAAATTATATTAAACAAGCCAATTAATTTGCGAGATATAGTTTCGGACCAAATATAAGTTCTTTAGAGTTCATCATTAAAAATAAGTGAGTTGTTTCTAGATATGATATGGCAAAATAAGACCCGCAAAATAAACATTCGGTAGAATTCAGCACATGAAATGCTTTTAGAATTTGGATTGAGCCGCCAAAACCAATTTGTAAAACAAGGTATGTTTCCTATTATAAACACTTTTTTAAATCATGTTATCCAATTTGGGATTCTTGACATCTCTCTCATTGTATATAATTCTTTCGGTTCTCAGGCAAAAAATTATGATACTCATGACAATTGCTAGCACGAGGTCTGAAATTGTAATGACAACAATAATACTTGATAGCAGGAGTTTGAATGGAAGAGATTCCGTAAAAATTGAGTTTTTATGGGTTTGAATCGAGTAAAAATGGAGTGAAGAAGGAGGATGAATGCAGATTTGGGTGTGGAGAAGGAGAAGAAGAGGAATGATTATGGAGAAGTAGGTGAGATGATTTATGGGGAAGAAGGTAAGAGGAATACAACCGTTGTACAACCGTCACTTGAGGGTTTTTTATTTTTTATTCCAAAAATCCACTTAGGTTGTCTATATGGCGCAAAAAGAAAAATAAAAACGCACCACTTATGTTTTGACAGAGTCAAAATATAAGGGGCCATGGCCCATGGTCTTGCAAAGGGGCTGAAACTTGGGGGGCCAATAGTGCTATTTTGAAAATAGGGGGACCAAAATCGCAATGCAAGTTTTGCAAACTAGAGGGGGGGCCAAAAGTGCATTTTAACCTAAATTCAATTAATCAGAAATAGAAGATATGATCAAGCAACACCTTTCGCTAAATTCTAAAATTATTTAATTTGATATTAGATTACGCTATACATATATAAAGTGGTGTTCCACTAATCACTAAATATAAACTTTGAGGTTTTGACATGAATAAGATCGTGGTCTTGGATTCACAATGTTGGACAAAGAATGTTCTTGAGTACTTGCCATCGCTGAGGCTGTGCTCTCCTTGTAGGTGTGGGATCTTGAAAAATGATGGTCACTCTCTTCGTCACTCATAAACTGCGAGAATTGTTGGCTACCGTCTTCACTCACCTCCATCTGCAACACATACTCTAAACCTACAACTACTTGACTCATTGAGGGTCGTTGAGTCCCATCATCATGCAAACAACTCAACGCCAACTTGCAATAATATTTCAAGCACTCCTCTGTGATACAATCCATTAGGAATGGATCCACTATTTGTTCAATCGCCACACCTTCATCGTAGCATTTTTTAAACCAACAAACTAGACTGGCTGTATTCTTATCCAAATCACGAACCAAAGGTGGTCTAGCACACAACACCTCAAGAAGCACCACACCGAACGAGTACACATCAGATTTTAATGTTAGCCTTTGGAGCATATAGTATTCGGGATCCAAATACCCAAGGCTACCCTTCACCATTGTGCTAACATGGGTAGTTGATATCCCTGTCGGTCCCACCTTCGATAAACCAAAATCAGAAACCTTAGCCACCCATTTCTCATCCAACAATATGTTGGTGCTCTTCACGTCACGGTGTATTATCTTGTGTTTCACCTCAGCATGAAGATAATGCAACCCTCTCGCAGCACCCAATAGAATATCAAGCCTTTGCTTCCATGGTAGGGGTTGCTTATTGGAGCCATAGAGATATTCACAAAGAGTACCGTGCTGCATGAACTCATAAACCAGAATCATCTCTCTGTCGTCATTGCAATATCCCACGAGGGAGACCAAGTGAATGTGGCGAAGCTGGGAGAGCAACTCAATCTCGTTGATGAACTCGTTGGCACCTTGCTGAGAGCCCGATTTAAGGCGTTTTATCGCAACAGGTGTGGATCTATCAATAAAACCTTTGTACACGTTGCCAAACCCTCCAACTCCGATGATGAAAACATCATCAAAGTTGTTTGTGGCTGCTCTGATCTCTGCAATTGTAAAGTAGCGGCACAAGTGGGGCGGCAAGGATGGTAACTCTATGTTCTTTGTCTTCGACAAGTTATCTGCCATGGCATCTTGAAACCTTCTCCTTGGCCAAAAAACTATGATACCCACCATAATTGCTAGCAGGAGGCCTGAAACCACACTCGCAACCACGATAGTTCTGGAGATCTTAATTTTTTTGGACGTTTGGGTTGAAAATTGCTGATGCATGGGAGAGATAGGTCCTGCCAGATTTTTATTTTTATCACTTACTTTGAAAATCTCGATTCCATTCAATAGAACGTCACGATAACTTGATATGGTACTCTTTGGTAATCGTTGAAGCATAATTGAAAGATTAACTCTTTCAATTTCAGAGCTTCCATTTTGAGAGTACATAGTCACAGCATAATCCTTATGAACAGGAACCAAACGTGCACCAGCCCATGTAATCACATCAGCATGTTCTTCTGCCATGATATCATTTAAAAAAATCTGAAAAACTCTATCACCAATAATGTTGATAAGCTGATCAAACTCACAAAAATGTAACCTTACCATATAAGTGAAAGAAGAATCAACTTCAAAATTCCAAGTTACATTGTAATCCTCTGTCGCATCCAGTCCATAACTTCTTGCAGTTAAGTAAACAGCTTCTGGTGCAGTGTAATTTGGAATGGTATTTTGTAAATAGTTCAGATGAGTTTCATTATAAACACTTGTTAAGCTGTGTGGATATTGTTTCTCCAAGTAACGAGGAAAATCATTGTCCCAATTACGAAACATACCAGTATCGTTACCCGGTGGAACTTGACTTTCACCGATGTTGACTCTATAAACCGTCTCCAAAGCTTTGTTGCTCTGAATTTGGTATTCCGTGTTGTCTAAGTCAAGTGAATTGAAATGATAATTTGTGTCACTGAGATTTGTGTAATAGAGATAAGAAGGCATAGACACGACTTCGATTCCATTAATGAAAGCATAATAAACATTTGACTGGTTTACGCTGTTCGGAATGAAAGTTATGTTTAACTTCTCATTTGGTTTGATTTGGATGCAATATTCTTTGGTGATTTTTTCTTCATCATAACGAAGCCAATGTGAAGGGTTGAAGTTTTCAAGAAGGGTAAGGTTATTGTTAACTTTGACAGAGAAAATTGCATTGGAGGGTTCAAAGATTTTAGATGAATTTGGATAAAAATGAAGACGAACAAAAACAGGCGAACTAGTGATGGTAGAAAATGAGTATGTGAAATTTGAGAGAGAGAAACGCGCGGTTGTGTATGGAATTTGAGTATTTGAGAGGGAATTAAGTTGTATATTAAGAGATGGGTTTGTGGATTTTGGTTCAATGAATGTAAAGAGATTGGAGTTATTAATATTATCACCAACCCAAATTCGATTATCTGAGGCATTATTGTTTATATCGGAACCACAACTGATGGCTAAATTGTAAATTGGATTGTATGAGTTAGCAACTAGAGGAAATAATAACAAAAAGAGAGATAGTATGCTGATTTTTGTGTTAATTGTTTTGTTTATGGAGTTTGCCATAACTGTCTTAGAAGAGAGTGAAGAAAATAGATTAATTTGTTGTTGAGATTTGGGATGGTATGTCGAAGTTGCATTTATTTATTATTATTATTATTATATACATTGAGAGGTAGGAAGAAATTTTTTCATAAAACAACACTTGAGACTGATTATGAAATCCATTACTTTGAAATGGTCAAATGATTTCCTCGGGGAGCAATTAGGATCACATAATTGTGGACAGGGAGACTCATTTCTATTTTATAATTCAAAACTATACTAAAGAAATAGATTTTTTTAATTTTTTTTATAAGCAAATATACTTTTAAAACATCACTTAAATCCAAGTGATTAAGCATTATGGATGGAGAGGAAAACGCTAATTTCTTTTTATTAATTGAAAACCATAGGAAGGGAAGGAAATAGAAATACTAATACACTTCATTCTTTTTACAATGGAGTGACAGATTTATTTATTTCACACATATTTAGAAAAACTATGACTAAAATTATAATTTTATCAAACTAATTTTTTTTTATCAAGTAGCCTAGTGGCTGGAGCTCACACATTTTAAATGTTATTGGTCGGAGTTCGAACTATAACAGTTGCATATATTATGCATTGTCCCCACTATATGAGCAAAGCTCACAGAGACTTTATCAAACTAAACTTATCAATTATTGGTAGGTTCATTACTATTTATTTTATTTATTTTTCCTCAAAAAAAAAAACTACAATTAAAAAAATGAAATTAATATTAAACGAAAAATTGAAGTAAATATTTATTTTGGAACAATAATTTTATATAAATACTTTTTTTATAAAGTTTTTCTATAAATACTAGCGACAATATTAGTGTACAAAAGTTTTACACTTTCCATAAAAAAAAAATGTTTTAAGCAATGATATGGTAAAATATCATTGGATCCATATGTAAAAAGAAATTACAAATTATGAAGTGCCATCACATAGAATGAAATTGATAGAGAAAGAAAAGGGAAACTTAAAGAATTCTGCTATTTACCCAATAGAAATTACTCGCTCCCAATTAAAAATACTAAAATGTTCCTGCGTGAGTTAATTCACGCATAAGTATTTTCGTCCAAGTAAGGTAACTCACACTAGTTTTTAGAAGCAATCATAAACGTGACTTTCATAATGGGTGCACCACAGCTCGAGTAGTTTTAACTAGCTTTGGCTGAACATGGTGGAAAAGAGCTTCACCAAGTTCCGGAACTGGAGTCCGATACAAAACACCAACATCACATGCTTGATCTAAGAAAAAGTTCTTGCTTCTAAATATTCAATTGCTTGTTAAAACTAGCGCTTGATCTAAGAAAAAGTTCATGCATAATTGTTTCTAAATATTCAAACTAACGTGAGTTAACTCACGTAGAGACATTTTAGTATTTTTAGTTGATAGCGAGCAATTTCTGTTGGATAAAGAGTAGAATTCAAACTTAAAACGACATTTCATTAAAAAATAAACCTCAAGTGTCCATATATGAAGTACCCTTTAATAAATGGATAGATTTAGGGATTTTACTTTTCCATAACAAAAGTTCTCCAATTCGTATTTTGAAAGTGGCAGCTAAAAGATTGTTATGACTGAAGCAAACAAGTGAACAACCTTATTTATAATTCTAAACTCCTAGTCCTATCTAATAAACGCGACCCAAATTATGGCCAGGAGAACGAGCAAGGGTCAAAATGCAATTACATTTGAAAATTAATTAAAGAAATACATTAAAATTAAACCCAAAATATGCAAACAAGCTAAAAAGAAAATATTAGAAATGAAAAGTTTAAAAAACCCTCAAAGTACAAAGCCGTAAAGGATGTGCCAAAATGCAGTAATAAAAAGAGGTCTCATGATCTTTTCAACCACAAATTGACTAGTTATAGAATAACAGTGTTTCTTCATTTGATTCATAAGTGTCACAACTCTTATAAAAAATGCACCAACAATACCTTCCTTCTCTTTCATTTGAAGTAATTTATATTGTCTCTTGTGAGTTAGTCTAACATTGTCTGATTCTGCACCAGCATAAGCTTTCATTTGTAGATTCAGCATCACCAACTCTTTTCAAAATTTGCCGGATCCACGTATTAGTGAATGATGAACAAAACCTATTTAACAGGACTAACATTGCATCAAATTAAAAATTGGGATCTTTTAATCCTTTTTGCACTAGTGTATGTTTGTCTAATTTACTAAAACACACGTAAAATAATTTTACCACACGATTTATCGAATTTTAAGGTCTATTGATTATATATTTACTTAGTCGGATTTGATAAATTTTCCAGGTAACTAAAAATCACTGTGTAAACAATAATACCTATATGGATGCTCGAGAACGGGAAAAGTCTTTGGAAAATTTTGGCCTCCAATAGAGTCACGGGAAAAGCTCCAAAACGTCGTTTTTAAAATAGAAATTGACCATTTTGTTAATTTGTAAATCGACGTTTCATGACTACATGCAGGAAGATTATGTTTAGTTTTTCTATAACATTTAGTTTTTTCTTCGAAACATTCCAAAATAATAATCGGCTGATTTTTCTTCAAAACATTCCAATAAAATAATTGGCTGATAAGAGCTTTTTCTAAAATTGGTGAATCAGAAGCATTTTCTTTCGTGTCCCATTTGTTGCAGTGATAGTTAAGGACTACTATTCTCTAGTGCTTTTTTATAGACCAAGTGACATACATTATCTAAAATTCACACGTATAATTAACGTTGTTCTATATTTAAGTAGGACCGACTCATAATATATTAAAGTTTAAGACGAATTTTTAAGTTGAGTCCCTTTTGAAGGTCATTTTCTATTGATAACAAAATCACCTCTTTAATTTTTGTTAAGACAAGTATCAATTGTGGGTTGCTAAAAAAAAAGTATCAATTGTGGTAATATTTCCTTAATAATTTCATATATTTACTCATTTCCTTCTTAAACAAAACCAAAAATTGAGTCATTAAAAGTTGATATATTTAGTTCAAATTATAGATCAAATACATTGGCTTTTGAAGTTTAATTAATGTAATTAAAACTATCATTTTCAGCAACAATGGATTGGAACAAGTGGGAAGTGACTTGAACCCCTTAAACATGTGATTAGGGGTTCGATTTCTGACTCATTTGTATGAAAAAAATTGGTTGGGAGAACCCACCTTGCGTGTCCCACATAGTTGTTGACGAAGATTATTTACAACATAGCAAAAAACTAATATCATTTTCACAGTAAATTATTTTCACACTTTGAGAATTCAATTATTTTATATATACTTATTAGTTGAGACCCTAATTATATGTTCGTCATAGGCCTCCAAAACATCTGAAACGTGCATGATGACAGTTGCCACACAGACTTTTGTTAAATCAGGTAGTCTATAGTTGAAAAGCAAGAATGATAATTTATAAGAGAAAACATATGTAGACAAAAAATTTAATTTTTTTTGCAAGAAAGAAGAAAATATAAAAGTTATATATATATAGAAAAAAAAAATATAATTAGCTCCTACGAATATAGGACTAAATTTAATTCTTTTAACTGGCCATTTTTCCAATCCCTACATTATAGATGAAGACTTACTAGAAGTCACCTAGTGTATAATAACATGCAATAGTGAAAACTTGACAAAGTCTATGAATAAATTATGGCACAATAAATTAAGAAAAATAATAATGTAATTACATAATAAGGAAAATACTGCAAATTGACTGTTTTGTCACTAGTAAGCTAGTTGACGACCATTGACTTGATTGCATCGTCTTCTACTCAACTCTTCTTATTGGTTGGTTTTAAGTTATGGATAACATTTTGTATCTTCTTAATTGATCATGTAGAAGTTGAATCACGTTCAAAACAAATTTTTAAAATAAATAAAATTTTCATAACAATCACTTATGATAAATATATGTAAAAAAGTTCTTAGGCTGTGTTTGGTAACACAAATAAGCTAGCTTATAAGCTTGTTTTGATAGAATAAGATGTGTTTGGTAAAAAGCTTTTTCCACTAGCTTATAGCTTTGTTTGAAAAGTTATTTCAAGTAGTTTTTGACCTTTTAGCTTGTAGCTTTTTATATTTTCTTCCAATTTTAACCCTATTAATTTAATTTAATTATTTTTTAATAAAACTAACCACCCATGTACCTATTTCATTACTGCCACGTTTTTCCCTTTAAAAAAAAAAACTGCCATTGCTTTGTTTTTTTAATGAACAGAATTATATTTTTTTTTTTAAAGAAATGCTTTATATTTAATTATAATTAGTCTACTGTACGTCGTAAAATTTTATACTGCTCACATTTTTTTTTCCACCTTGCTCTTATTCTTGGGATTCATTTTTTAAACCAAAAGCAGATTTCATAAAAACATATTTAACCATAAATTAAAATATTAAAAAATAAAAACATTAGAAAAAAACGTGTGGGTATTTATATATATATATATAACTTTAAAAAAATAATTCTTTTTATGTCATTTTATAGGTATCAGCTACTTCAACAACTAATTTTATCAAACACATTATTTTTAATAAACGAGTTTTTCAGATATAAACTATCAGCTATTAGTCATCAGCCATAACCTACCTTTTCAGCTATCAACTAACTTATCAACTATCGGTTAGCTTATAACTTCTTTTTGCCAACCAGAGCCTTAGTGTTCTCTAATATAACACCTCTATCTTAGCAAATTATAAATGTATCATATCATCAATTTTACTCCAACTTGATCCTGCGAACTTTATAGTTGTTTATTAGTTTATATGGTGAAAAGTTTGTCATACCATATTCTGAAAAAGATAGATATCATTTTATTAAAAACTTTAATTAAGTCTTAATGATAAGTTCAAATAATCAAACATAGGAAGGTTTAACTTAAAATTTTAAGATATGATCAAACAACATCTTTTATGTTGCGGTTAAAATTATTTAATTCTGCTTTATACATGTTTACACTATACTTACATATATAAAGGGCTGTTCCTTTCCTTGTAAGAGCTAAATATAAATTTTGAAGTTTTGACATGAATATGAACGTGTTCTTTGATTCCCAATCCTAGAGAAAGGTTGTTCTTGAGTACTTCGCCTCGTTGAGATAGTGCTCTCCTTGTAGGTGTGGGATCTAGTGAAATGCAAGTCACTCTCTTCATCACTTATATACGTCCTCTCTTTTGGGGTCGTATCAACCTGGCTATCTTCCTCACTCACCAGCAATTTCAATGCAAACTCTAAACCCCCAACCACTTGACTCATTGAGAGTCGTTGAGTTCCATCATCATGCAAACAACTTAATGCCAACTTACAATAATATTCCAAACACTCACTCGGTATAGAGTCTCTTAGAAATGGGTCCACTGTTTGTTCAATAGCCACACCTTCATTGTAGCATTTTTTAAACCAACAAACAAGACTAGCTGTATTCTTATCCAAATCACGAACCAAAGGTGGCCTAGCACATAACACTTCAAGAAGTACCACACCGAACGAGTACACATCTGACTTCAGAGTTAGCCTTTGGAACATATAGTACTCAGGATCTAAATACCCAAGGCTTCCCTTCACCATTGTGCTAACGTGGGTAGTCGATATCCCCGTGGGTCCCACCTTGTATAACCCGAAGTCAGAAACCTTAGCTACCCATTTCTCATCCAACAATATATTGGTGCTCTTTACGTCACGATGTATTATCTTATGTTTCACCTCATCATGAAGATAATGCAATCCTCTAGCTGCACCCAAAAGAATCTCAAGCCTCTGCTTCCACGATAGTGGCTGATTATTAGAACCATAAAGATACTCGCAGAGAGTACCGTGCTTCATGAACTCATAAACCAAAATCATCTCTGTCTTTTCATTGCAATATCCCACAAGGGACACCAAGTGAATGTGGTGAAGCTGGGAGAGCAACTCGATTTCATTCATGAACTCGTGCACACCTTGTTGAGAGCCTGATTTGAGGCGTTTTATTGCAACACATGTAGATCCATCGATGCAACCTTTGTACACGTTTCCAAACCCTCCAACACCGATGATGAAATCATCATCGAAGTTGTTTGTGGCTGCTTTGATCTCTGCGATTGTAAAGGAGCGACACAAATGGGGCGGCAAAGGTGGTGACCCTTTGTTCTTTGTCTTCGATGAGTTATCTTTCATGGCATTGTTAATCCTTTTCCTTAGCAAAAAACCTGTGATGCCTACGACAGTTGCAAGCATTAGGCTTGAAATTGCAATCGCAACAATGATAACTATGGAGATACTTGATGTGCGTGAGATAGATTTTTTTGATGATTAGGTTGGAAATAATTTATGTGGGTGAGATATATTTATCAACTTTGGTATCGACCCCGCGGGATTATTATTTTTATCACTTACTTTGAAAATCTCGATTCCATTTAATATGACATCACTGTCTTTTGTGTAGTCCATATTTGTTAGTGGTTGAAGCTTAATAGAAAGATGAACTCTTTCAATTTGAGAGCTTCCTGTACGAGAGTCCATAGTGACAGCATAATCCTTATGAACAGGAACCATACGAGCACCACTCCACCTTATCACATCAGCATTTTCCTCAGCCAAAGTGTTAGCTATGAAAATCTGAAAGGCTCTATCACCTGTATTATTGATTAGCCTGTCAAACTCACAAAAATGTAACCTTACCATATAAGTGAAAGAAGAATCAACCTCAAAATTTCAAGTTACATTATAGTCATAAGTCAAAGTGCCCAAATTAGGAGGTTTATCAACACTTATTGAACGGAATGAAGGTAAAACATCTATTCCATAACTTCTTGCAGTTAAGTAAACAGCTTCTGGTGCAGTGTAATTTGGAATGGTATTGTTTAAATAGTTTAGATGATGTATAAACTCACTTGATACACTAAGTGGATATTGTTTCTCCAAGTAACGAGGAGAATCATTGTCCCAATTGCGAAACATTCCTGTATCATCACTTGGTGGAACTTGATTATCACCAACATTGACTCTATAAACCATCTCCAAAGCTTTGTTGTCCTGAATTTGGTATGCCGAGTTATTGAAGTCAAGTGATTTCAAATAAGAATTTGGGTCACTGAGGTTTGTGTAATAGAGAAAAGAAGGCATTGACACAATTTCGATTCCGTTAATGAAAGCATAATTAACATTTGATTGATTCATGATGCTTGGAATGAAATTTATGTTTAGCTTCTCATTTGGGTTGATTTGGATGCAAAATTCTTTGGTGATTGTTTCCTTATCATCATGAATCCAAAGGTAAGGGTTAAAGTTTTTAAGGAGGGTAATGTTGTTGTCAACTTTGACAGAGAAAATTGCATTGGAGGGATCAAAGCTTTTAGATAAATTTGGGTAAAAATGAAGGCGAAGAAAAACGGTGGAAGTAGTGATGCTAGGAAAAGAGTATGTGAAATTTGAGAGAGAGACACGTGCGTGTGTGTATGGAACTTGGATATTTGAAAGGAAATTAGGTTGTGTTTTAAGAGATGGGTTTGTGGTTTTTGGTTCAATGAATGTAAAGAGATTTGTGTTATCATTATTATCACCAACCCAAATTCGATTATCTGAGGCAGTAGTGTTTATCGAGGAACCACAACTAATGGCTAAATTGTAAATTGGATTGTATGAGGTAGCAACTAGAGGGAACAATAGCAAAAAGAGAGATAGTAGGGTGATTTTTGTACAATTTTTTTTGTTTATGGAGTTTGCCATAGCGGTGTGAGAAGAGAGTGAAGAGGATAGATTATTTTGTTGTTGATAGTTGGAATGGTACTTAGATGTTGCATCTATTTATTGTTATATACGTTGAGGGGTAGGAAGGGAAATCTCTATGAAACAACACTAGAGACTATAATCATGAAAACTACTTCAGTTTGAAATGGTCAAAAGATATCTTTGGGAAGCATTTAGGATTACATATTCCTTCCATTTTGTTCTTACTCTGGAAGGTGATCTTAGCAAGGTGGACATGATTTTTGGAGAATGAGTGCATTTTAGAAGGGATTGAGATTGAATAGAAAGATAGAGGGTGTCATATAAATGAAGAATTCTTGTAAGCATTTACTGATGATTTGATTGCTCCTATGTGTTGCAGGCTCAGAAGTTTTTGTATGCGAATGGAAACGATCATCCTCCCACTGCTTTTGATCTGGACAAATCATTGTTAAGAGAGTTGTTATTCAATCTAAGTCCTACCAAAGTAAGTAGTAGTATACATTGTTATTATTTTTTTGGCTAAAGTGCACTTTTCACCCCTTAAGTTTCAAAAAGTTGCGATTTTGGCCCCCTATTTAAAAAAATTACAATTTTGGCCCCTTTCGTCCTATAACTGCTGAGAAGACGCCACGTGTCCCAAAAAAGGGGCCATAATCGCAACTTTTTGAGAAGATAAGGGGTCAAAAGATCATATTTCCCTTATGTTAGGGGGTCAAAAGAGCATATTTCCCTAAACATAGGGGGTCACTTTTGTCATTTTTTTTCATAGGGGGCCAAAATCGCAACTTTTTAAAACTTAAGGGATAAAAAGTGCACTTTAGCCTATTTTTTTTCTTCTCTTTTTTGCATTCGGCTTTTGAGAGCCTTATTTTATCATTTGTTTAGAGGCAGGGGCATGCTTGTACTTTTGGTCAATTATTTTTTGTTTGTAGTTTATATAAACTTGAATTTTACAAGCTTTATATACTTCTATTATTGCAAATTAACTGGACATACACTTAACACATTGATCCCACATCAATAACAACTCATTAGGGATTTATTTTCCTATGAAATTTAGGCCATATCAGGGACAAATTTTACCGTAACTACAATTTGTTAAACGACTATTTATTGGCCAATTAGTCCACGAGAGACCTAAATTTTGTAGGCAAATTAGTCTCTGGTGTGGTGCTATTGATGTAAGATCAATGTGGAGGTACCACATACTTGGTTAATGTGCCATGTCATAGTCCGTAATGGTAAAAGTTAATAGAGGGACCATTTTCCGCGACACCTTACAATTTCGTGGATGCATTTGCCAATTCACAAAATTTTAGGTTTATTTTGACCGATGCTTAAAGATTTGAGGATTAATTTTCCTATTCATTCATTAAGATCACATATGGTACATGCTCCCTGTGGAAAATAATATCCCTTATCAATAAGATATAGTATACTATGTGATGAAATCTTTTATGTTAGATGTTTCCCTAACTCACCAAGTACTGGCACTAGTTTTAGGGGCTGCATTTGTAAATATACTAATTACTGCATAATGCAATAATATGTGATTTGGAATCTAAACATTCTATTGTTTCTTCCTTTTTAATAGTTTGAGATAGTGCTTATATCAGTTTTCTCTAACCATCGTTTTTTGTTCATTGTTCTTTAAATACAGGACGTTGCATACTTGCATTAGCATCTGTTTCGATGAGATCAGTACCATTCACACCAGTTTTAGAGAAACTTTCCCTTTCAGACGCGAAATATAGAACAGTGAGGCGGTTTTATATAAAAACTCTTGAAGACAATGCCATACCTACTGCACTGCAAGAAAACATGATAAATGCAAGCCCTCCAGAAAAGGTTTTCCATTTAAAGGGTGCTGATCACTCTCCTTTCTTCTCAAAGCCTCAAGCGCTTCATAAGTTATTGGTAGAAATCTCAACAATACTTTGAGAGAAAATTCATTACCTAAATTGTTTGTGAAGCTTCATACACACTAAAGCTTCACTAACACGGAATTTTAATGTATAGTTGGATTTATCATGAAAGAGTATTGCGTGCACATGTTTCTTTCTTCCCCTTCTTTTTTGGAGTTTGAGTTAGGAAAACTAGCTTGTATCTTCAACCTATATGTAGCTCCGACACTTCAAATTGAAGACCTGTTCGTTACACATGTCATATTCTGACATAAGAGAGACACATGTGGTTGGTTGCATTCAACTATTTATATTTTTTCAATTATTATCAAGTGTCAACATATCGGTATTAGTATTGTGTCTCGTGTTCATGTTGGTATCGGTGTTTCTTGCAAAGAAAAACTTGTTATATTGCTAGTGTTACTTGTAAAAAAGGCCAAAGTTTGATGATTAATAAAATTACAAGTAACCCTTATTGATTAGAGAAAAGGACAATGCAGAGGCAAGTTGCAAGGGAGAAAGCAAATTGTCATACCTCAATTTTTGACCTAAGATGTCACTGACACGTGTCGCTTGACTCTACATTCATACGCAATTTGACCTGATCGATCTCTGACGTTTCAGTGAAAATTTCGACAGAGAGGTATTTTAAAATACCTCATTTTGGTTCCGAGTCGGGCCCTCTTCTCTCTTTATTTTTTATCTTGTATTTAATTTCCATCTCTTATTTAAGTTTTTAATTAACTTTAATCTTGTATAAATATCTTTATTTTTCTTTTGTAATTAAAATTTTAAAATATCTTATTTGTTTTAGTTTATTTTCCTTTTAGTTTTATTTTTGTCCATATCCAAGAAGTTAGTCCAAATCCAAAATATGCATAGTTATCCTTTTTATTATTATTTATTTTTATTAGATGATAAGTCCAAAAGTCCAAGTCCCAAATTCTGTAACAAACGAGCTATCCTCCTCCCCAAGCCAAGGCACACAGTTTTTTAAACAAACCCTAATCTAAGTCTTATAAAAAGCAACCTGCAACAACACAGTTGATAATTTAACCCAACAACACAATTTTCACACGCACAAATATTCCAAAAAACCTGTAACCCAAGCTTTTTTATATATGAATTTAGTGATTTAGAAACAACTTTTTTTTTCTTCCAGTTTTAAGTGCTCATTTGCAAATCTTGTTTTTCTTTCAAATCTTCCGATACCCTTATTATTCAGTTCTAATTCCCTAGCTTTGCTTGTTTTTGGATCGCTACACCTTATTGGTTTTGAATTCAAGAAGTTTTCATATTACGACACTGTTCATTTCTACTTTCAATTAAAAAATCAATTATCTACTTGTTGGTATCTTATTATTATTTTCATTACTTGTG
>Ga0228710_1004108_pt1 | contig 22979 bp, 15 predicted proteins | sample MedpolnodulmetaG_FD_177995 | JGI IMG/M metagenome (GOLD analysis project Ga0228710, IMG submission 177995) | Root nodule microbial communities from Medicago polymorpha collected in Santa Monica, California, United States - pink nodules | ecosystem: Host-associated > Plants > Roots > Nodule...
TTTTTTTAAAATTTAAAAGTTTTTTTTTTTTCTTTCTCAAAAAAGTAAATTAGACCTCCATTTAATGACAATTTTGTGTAACTAAAAAAAAAAAAACAAAAGAAGACAATTTTGTGTAATCGGGGCAGATATTCCGGGTCAAATACTCCAACCCGAATCCAGTATCCGATCCACATTCTTTGTTCTTCTTCAATTAGGGTTTACGAATCACTCTGAGCAAACCCAATCGCGAAAATGGCTTCAAAATCGCTACTGAGAAATGGTGCTGCATTGTTGAATCGATTATCACTATCAAATTCAAAATCACTTATCAATTACAATAATCCTCAACCTTATCTTTTCCCATCCATATCCAAGCTCCAGAATTTTCCTCAAGACGACGCTGAATCAGTGAATAAGCTCCGTTCCTCTGAAGGGTTTCTCTACCCTTGTGGCCTCCCTTCTCTTCGTTTCTTCTTACCCGATGGTACTTTCTCTGTCCTTCATCTTTTTATTAAAAAAAATGGGTTTTTTTGTTGGGTATAAAATTTTGATTTTTAGGGTGATTGATGAAAAAAATGGGTACTTTTTATTGGGTATAAAGTTTCGTTTTTTTATGGTGCTTGATGAAAAAAAAAATAGGTGTTTTTTATGTTGGGTATAAAGTTTTGATTTTGAGGTGATGTGAGTGAAGATGATTGCATTAGTTGAAATGTTTGTTTGGTAATTATTGTGACAGTGAAGTTTTAATTTGAAAGTGAAAAAAAAAATGGAGTTTCTTTTCAGTTTAAGTTTATTTCTAATGCAATTGATCGGTTAAATGGTGGATTGACTTTAGCATTGCTGTGATTTGTGTTGTTTGGTGATAACTGTTTTAAGTTGTTGATTGATTCACTGAGCTGATTTCTAGTAATAATTTCTTAGTTGTGTCATCAAAGTTTAACGTATTTTGTTTAAATTGTGTTGTATGATAATTTCATCAAATTCAATCTGGGTGGTTGAAATGGAGAATGGCATTATTATGTGATACTAACTTACCGCTCAAGTTGAAGGGAAAATTTTATCGGATAACTGTAAGACCGGAAATGTTGTATGGAATAAGAGTGTTGAGCGGTAAAGAACCAACAAAAAAATAAAGTAAACGTAGTGGAGATGAGGCTGCTGCCTTGGATGTGTGCTAAGACTAGACGGGATAAGATTAGAAATGACAACATTAGAGATAGAGTTGGGGTAGAACCTATAGTAGAAAAGATGGTGGAAATGGAAACTAGGCTTAGTTGGTTTGGACATATAGAGAGAAAACCTGTAGATTTTGTAGTAAGGAGAGTAGATCAGATGGAGGATGGTCAGATCACTACAGACATAGGAAGACCTAGAAAAACTATAAGAGAAACTATTAAAAAAGATCCAGAGATTAATGAGTTGGATCAAAATATGATTTATGATAGAACATTATTGCGTAATTTGATCCATGTAGCTGAACCCACTTAGTGGAATAAGGCTTGGTTGTTGTTGACTTGTTGTATTAGAAGCTGAAACTTAAGTTAGATATATGACCCTTCTTTCCGCTATCTATTGAAATTTTACTTACAAGATCAAACCGCTGAATAAAAAGAGGCTTAGTTTGGTTCCATTGTAGCTTTAGTTCAATTCATTTATGAATTCAACACCAGATAGATAAGGAAAGCTGTTCTAAGATAAAATTTTGTGTATTTTGTTATGGAAATCATGGAAAATTCTGCTGTTTCTAGTTTGGGTTCCTGCTTGATTGTTGTGCCTGTATAGTCATGGAAAATATGAACATCTAATGGGAATTCAGGGATTGAAAAGGATGCCTGTCCCCAAATATATCTATATAGGGGATTCGCTTACTCTAGGCATACGTTGGTCAAAAGTTATTTGCTTATTAACTTTTTGTATAATGCATATTTTGCAAATCCAACCATTGGATATCAGTAATATCAGTGGTATGAATTTTTTTTGCTTGTTATGCACACCAATTTTCACTTTCAGTCACTGAAGTAAAGTTGTCCAATGAAGTGTTGATTTATTTTTATGTTGTATGAATATATGTTGACGAAACTTAACAATTCATGTTCATAAAAAGTTATTAAGCAGAGTAGGTTTTGTAGTTTGGCGAAACTTAATCCTACAATGCTTGATTTCTACCTATGCGGTCAAATTGCTATCTGATTTGTTATGCTTTACATTTCTATTACATGGTGTATTTCTCATACTAATTTAAACACGACGATGTTTTCTGAAATTTTAAGCAAACTACATCCCTGTAGAATATTTTTTAGTTATTTGTTCACTGTTGTTTTGCAGGGGATTCTTCATCAGATGAACCAATGATTTTATTCCCAAAAAGGACATTTCAACCTAGCACTATCCGGCGGAAGAGGAATCATGGGTTTTTTGCTCGGTAATCTCATACTTCCACTCTGATGTCTCATTTAGTCCTATATTTTAGGGTTAAATATGTTTTTGGTCCCTATAAAATTGGGAACTTCTAAGTTTAATCCTTACTTAATTTTAATAGCATTTTTAGTCCCTACATAAAGAAAATTACATGTAATTTTAGTCCTTGTACAAACTAAATTTGTTTAATTATCCTTGAATTCTTAAATTTTTGAACGATTTTTTGGAGACATGTTTAGAACATTTTAAATGTTCATTTACTAAAAAATAGAATTTTTTAACATGAGAAGAATTAAATATGAATTTTTTTAAACGACAAAAGTTCAAGAAAAGAGTAACAAAAATCTGGACGTAGAAATCAAATTTTGAGTTAATATTTTGCAGAGGGACTTTTAGTAATGTTCTTAACAGGTCTACAAAAAATTGTTTAAAAATTCAAGAATTTAAGCATAATTAAACAAATTTGGATTAAGAAGGGACTAAAACTAAATGCAGAATGTTTTTATAGGGACTAAACAAGCTATTAAAATTAAGTAAGGACTAAATTTAAAAGGTCCCAATTTTATAGGGATCAAAAACATATTAAACCCTATATTTTATGAAACAAGAAAACATGACTGATTACGCCTTCCTCAACTTCTACTTGTGTGTCAGTGTTGGTAAATTTTAAATTCTTGTGGAGAATGTCACTATGCTTCATGATACTCAATGACTATGCAAGTTCAAATAGGCATATACAGAGGTTTTGAAGGAGATGGCTTCAATGTTGACACCTAATATGATTACATCATACCTTGGATCAGGGCATAGATGATTAACGAACTAATAACTAAACCATGAAGATGATTTGAATTCTTTTTAATAAACAAAAATTAAAGCCTATGTTTGAGCTGTACAGAGATTTTTTCTTGGAACATGACAATGACATCACATTTGAATATTGTTTCCTATGTGTCAAAAGAATGGTTGCTTTGATTTTTGCATAAATGAAATATACATTGATAATAAGGGCTTCTAGCATAATCTGGATTTTTTTTTTCTAAAAAGAAGATTGAATAATTGGCAGATTACGACCAGGAAAAGTGTCATACTTTGAGCATGCTTTTATTAGGCTCTAGGATTGCTTGCTTCATTTTTTTACCTTTTTAAATTGTCGCCGCCCCTCATCATTGAGTGAATTGTCAGGGGCCTACATTCTACAACAACAAGGCCTTATCCCACTAAGTAGGATCGGTTACATGAGAGCCTACTTTCTAGTCAATATGAAATATTCCGGCATTTCCTTTTGTGAATAAATGGGAAGTAACTGCTAAATTTTCCATATTGCTTATGTGCAGATTCACATTAGTAATAATCTAAGAAAAAACAGAACTGTGTTGTGTATATGACATGTTTTTTCTTTCGCTTGAGCAGGAAGGCAACCAGGGGTGGCAGAAGGGTAATTGCTCGAAGAGTAGCAAAGGGTCGGTTTAGGATCACAGCTTAGTTCATTGACTTCAGAGGTAACGATTCGACGTAGCCACCATAGTTCACTCCACGATAAGACTTAAGTGGAATAGGGCAAAACAGGGTTCTGAGAAAAGTCTGCTATGACCGCATTTTCATGCAAGTATTGTGTATGGATATGGATGTTATGATTCCGTTTGTTGTCTTTTTGGCGTTGCCGTCAACTGCAATAATATGTAACTCTTGCTGTTTTATGTCCAAGACTGCTTAATGATATAGGGTGTGATTGATTTACTAAGTTTGAAGTAGAGAGAGTGGAATTTCTTTGTTTAAGCCATGTCCAATGTTAGTTCTTATATATTAGTAGCTTTATTAGAATATTAGTAGCTTTATTAGAGGTAAGAACTGGTTCATAAGAGTTTCCACCATTGAAAAGATTTGTATGCCTTCTATAAGAATTGTTTTTAGAGCATCACAACAACATACACTCATCTTTTGGTACTTAAATGGGTCTTACGTGTACACATCACCTATTTATAATTTTTTAATAGTAGTATTTAATAAGTACTTAGTCCCTCCAACCCATATTTCACACAAATTTCTTAAATGTGATCAACTATCAATAACTTTATACCATTACATTTTAATATTTAAAAAGTGTGGGTCCCACTTAAGATTGGAGATCTTAAGTAAGACCCCAACAATTTTTCTCTCCAATGAGAATACCTAATAGGTAAGAAGTCTTAAATGTTTAAGAGTTCCCCGTTGTGGATGCTCTTATATAACAATTAGCTATTTTTTTTATGTAAAATATAGGGTTAAATAGGTTTTAGATCCCTATAAATATACCAACTTTTCGTTTTAGTCCCTCTAAAATTTTCCTTCAACTTTTAGTCCCTATAAAATTTTCAATTACTACTTTTGGTCTCTATTTTTAATTTTGTTTTTGTTTTTTTTAATGAAATTGTGCAAAAATGTGTAAAATAATCTATAGAAAAATCGCAAAAAAAATTAGAATTTTTTAACAAAACACAAATTAAATATGAATTTTTAACCTTAAAAAGTATAAAAATTCATGTTTTGTTAAAAAATTCTAATTTTTTTGTGAGAGATTCTTATATATAATGAATTTTTCAGCAAAGTTTTATTCAAAAATATAAATTCTACATATGAGTTTATTTAAAAGAGGGACCAAAAGTGAAGATGGAAAATTTTGTAGGGACTAAAAGTTGAAGAAATTTTTTAGAGGGACTAAAACGAAAAATTTGACATATTTATAAGGACCAAAAATATATTTAACCCTAAAATATATAACAATTATTATTTAATCATAAAATTGTGGAATGGAATGCATTATAAAGAGAAAAAAAAATATAAAGCTGCATTAATCCAAACCTCCACCGATGATTTATTAGAAAAAATTAAATTACATTCTTTATAGTGGCTAAAAGTTAGTAATGTCACATTTGTGTACTGTTCTCAAAGATGGTGGTCGGACCCTCTATTATGTCTGGGTATCGAATGACCTTAGTTCTTGTAATTGCTGTGTTTGTCCAACTGTTTCTGGGGTGACCTTTTAGTACATCTTATACTAAAGAGGTTTCACTGCCTTTATTAATATATATCATTTTTGTGTCTTAAACTTTTTTTATGGAAATCAATTTTAAGTTCTTAAAAAGTTAAAAAAATTTTTTTTTATCAAAGAACGAGTTGTCCTTGCCACATCAGCACTCTCTAATTCAGGTCAAATCAAGAATTATTAAACATCGTGAGATATATAAGGATTCTAATTTCTTATTATTTTTATGCTTAAATAGGTCTTTCGTCCCTGCAAATATATGTCATTTGAATTTTCGTCCCTGAAGTTACTAATCCTTCGAACCTGCCACTGCCAATATTAATCATTTGAAAAATGGTCCTAATTATATCTGATTAGTAACTTCAGGGACGAAAATTCAAATAGCCTATATTTGCAGGGATGAAAGACATATTTAAGCCAACCACCTCGCTCAATCATCACTTGCCACATGGGCACCACGTCGCTAATGACAGCCCACCTCAGCAAAAAAACCTAATTAGGACCAAAAGTTAAATGATTAATATTTGCAATGGCAGATTGGAAGGATTAGTAATTTCATGAACGAAAATTCAAATGATCTGTATTTGCATGGATGAAAGACCTATTTAAGCCTTATTTTTATGTTTTTACATTTCTCTTCTCGTCCTACTTCTTCCCATCTAATGTTATCCTACTACTTCATTGAATGCCAAAAACACGTGCATATGGTATATATTTTTTGGTATATCACGCATAGGATTAAAAAATTAATAATTCTTGCATCCGATGTACAACATCAATCAATACTTCAAAAATCACTCTTCAAAAGACCAAATTACATCAAGGTCATTTAAGTTTTACGTTTGTAATAAATTGGTTCTTTAAGTTATTTTTGTAACCTATCAGTTATTTAAGTTGACAAATGGTTCCGATATAGCCTTTGGTTGTATTTGCAGGTATGTATAACTTTATATAATAACTTTAGAAAGTTGTTTTCATGTATATACTGTTTGTTTGTAAAATAAATGCACAGAGGAGTATTATGACCGAATGTATATGATTGTGAACGGAAACTATTAAAAGTATCCAAATATGTGGATTTTAGTTTTAGGCAGTGAAGGAAAGAAATTGTGAACATAATAAGGTTGTAAAATCTAACATTATATGGCCATTTTCGGGTAAGGCTTTGATGGACTTAATCTCGAAAGCTGCTAAGGCACCCTCAGTTATGGGAGAAAACTATAAGAGAAATAAGGACCATGTCGAAACAATTTGTCAACTTAAAGGACTGATATGTTACAACAAAAACTTAAAGACCAATTTATTACAAACGTAAAATTTAAAGGACCCTGGTGTAATTTGACCCTCTTCAAAACTTTATCCAGCAGCAAAGCAATGTAAGAAAGTGAAAATTTATGCTATGCCCGACACCTTTCCTGGACATTTATATAATTTCTTTACAAAAGGAATTTACGGTATCATATGGCCATATAACTATAAAAAATACTCAAAGATTTTCAAATTGAAAGTGAGGAAGAAAAAAAATAGAAGGGGGACCTATACTTTGAAATCTTAAGAGTCTATGTTGTAAACCTATCAAAATCAAAACTTAAAATCCTAATTGTAAAAAGTTTTTTAAAAAAATCTTAAAGGTCAATACATTCCTGCAAAATCTTTTAAAAACTTTTTTTTTTGTTGTCAAAATAGTATTTCAAAATCTTAATTTAATACATCCCTTTTCATTTTTGGACAAATGAAATAGAGTAAATGAGTGAGTTGATATATTGAGTCTTATTTATCCTTATAAAATTTATCGTAAAGTTAAAGATGTCTCTCTTTCAATGCGAGACTTTGGTATTTTCTAATACACGTCACAAATACTCCCTCCATTCCCTTTTCATTGTCATTTTTATAGAAAAAACTTGTTTCAACTTACTTGCAACAATTATTGATTTTATCAATTATTGCAGGGGTTTAAATTAGGTAGTAAATAGTTAGAGGCATTATAGGAAAATATAAATAATTCTATCAAAATTAACAATTTTTTTAGTTTCCTTGTTATGTGTAAATAACCCTAAGATGACAATAATAAAGAACAAAGGGAGTACTAACTTAGTGTTGTATATTGAGATAGGTTGACTGAAGCATATTATGGTTTTATTTTTATGTTGGTCCTAGCTAATTCATCTTTACAAAGCCAATTTTAATACAAGTGTTATCACTCTTTATTAATCTATTTTTATATTCTTTTTTTCCGAATACAACCCTAAGAGACATGTATTAGGATTTAGGAACATATGAAATAAGCCAATAACATATATCACGTGGCTATTAATCATGGAGCATCTATGTATGTGTAACCACCTACATGGAGCTTTACCTTTGACAAAGGCTCAAAGTGAATAAATTTAGACTGATGTAGCAAGCAAAAAATTAATTTTGATATCAAAATAATCTTACAGATGATACTCTCCACCTTTTTTGACATTATAATTTTGAACTTTGATACTTTTTTTCTTTCTAGAGTGTGGCTTGCTTACCAAGTACTCAATTATAGGGCAGCCTTTATTTTCTTTTTCACCTTTTGCTGAATTCCATGTGACTAAAAGAATCAAGATTAAAAGCAAATAGCAATTGATGAATGTAAACGTACGTGCATGGGTCATAACTCATAAGAAAGATGAACCTTCTATACAGTTTCTATTCTATTGGATAATGTAAAATAAGATCTAGCAGTCCCTTTTGTCCGGCCCGCACATAGAATTATTGAGTTCACTTCCAGAAATTTTTACCTCTAGCCCTACAAACCCCTAAATCTCGAAATATTAACCGGTGTCCTCGGAGCACTGGTTAAAGAATCAAATGTAATCATTGAAACTTGTGTTGCCAACTCCTAAAAAACATAGAAAGTATTATTTTCACTTTAAAATTTTCTTTTTTAGTTTCCTTAGGCACTGGTTAACATGAGCCTTTCTAGAAAAACTAAATTTGTGTGAAATTTGCTCTTCTCCCTTTTAAAATTGTTACCCTTAATTCAGCGTGAGTTAACTCACGTTTGTCATTTTTCTGCAGAAGTTAACTTACACAAACACTTTTAAGATCGGTTGATCCGGCTTAAAAAGTGATTGAACCGATCTTAAAAGTGCCAGCGTGAGTTAAATTCCGTGAAAAATATCGAGCGTAAGTTAACTCATGCTGAATTAAAAGACTGAACAATTTTGAAAGGGAGAAAAGCAATTTTCAATTTGTGTTGAAAGTTCAAAAGATCTCTGCCAAAATGTAAATGTGTTCTATTAAATTCAAAATTCCAGTTATAGAATTTTCAAAATGTAAACGTAATGTGTTCCAACATCTCAACTCTCATAAATCCAGATTTTTAGTTATCTAGAATCTATTCTATTTCGACATATTTAAATTTAATCTTGTTTAAAGTAATGCAAAGATTGTGTAAATTTAATTTTGAATTCATTTATTGAGTGAAGATTCAATATTGTCCATAACCAAATAGTAAAATTAATCTCTAAGAAAAATAAAAATAACGTTTACTTTACCTGAATCAACATAGAAAAATATGTTTTTTATGCTAACTTGTGTGCTGACTTACCAATGTGTTTATCATCATGTCATTTCATTTCAAAAGAGATAATTAGGTCCTTGACAATAATTCCATATGTTATTTGAGATATAAAGTTATTTGACATGACAGAGAAATTCAAGGCCTAAGTATGACATGTTACCCGTCATGTGTTTATTTTCGGTCTAGAATTTAACCTTCAAAATTAATGCAAGTTAATATGTTTAAATGAACAAAAATGTTGTACGTAAAAAAGATAAAAATGTTTAACACAAACTACAAAATCAAATATAACAACAATAGCTATAAAAATAAATTATTTACATTTATTTTTTTATTTTTTTAAGGATTTATTTACATTTATTTAAGTAGGTCAAAAATATCTATAAAAATAAATATTTGTATTTACTTAAGTAGGTCATTTCTACCTCACTATTTGCAGGGGTAGAGGTGAATTTTCCCACTTCCATAGCTCATGCCCTATAACATTATTGTGAAAAAAGGCATGCATGTCAGCACGAGGTTTTTTGTGAACTTTTTGTCTATACAAGTTTCTGCTAAAAAAATGATATCATTGAAAAGCAATTATCTTTTTTTTGAAGAAGCGTTGAAAAGCAATTATCATTATTGTACATCGTCAATTCAAATAAAAGGGACAGGCAATATGCATAACGATCAGCTCATTATTTCAATTTCGACCCCTCCACCCCCAAAGATAGAGCTTGTGATTGAAAAGAGCTGCATGTCTTTCTCTTTTATTCTTTCAACATGATTCATGTGTCACCAAAAAATTGGGAATAAATCTTGTCGATTTTTTTACTCTCAATTTTTATATTCATAACTCATCTCACTTTTTTATATTACTGATTAAAAAAAAAAATTACTCTCAAAGTAACTAAAATATTCTTGTATCCGGACATGTAATCTTGATGTTCATGTCATTTGATTAAATCTATATTGGATTGATGTTGGCCTAAATTTGAACTACACCAACAATGTAAAAACGAAAAAAACCAGATAACACCATCCAAGACAAAGAACAAAACAATACATACTCAAACGACTAATTCATGAAAGAATATCTTATGATAAATGAATGGAAATAATAGGGTGAAGTCATGAGAATGACTTTTCCAGTAAAATTAGCTTTATGGATAATTATTGAGCATTTGAGTATTTAATCCATTCTATGTATCATTACATCTTTACTTATTGCAACTGAGTCACTAATTAAATCAAAATTAAACATTTTTATGATTTTTATTTTGTAAATCATAGATCTTATGCATCAAAATTGGGTAAACCTTTCCAACTTTCATTATCTCTATCATCTTTTTCTCCAAATCGATTTTGTTCATCCTTTTCTCTCCAAAACTCATCTGCTCCAACACCAACCATACCGTCTTTCTTAATCAAAATTCACATTTTCGAACCCTAAAACTGTTTCTCTCCAAAATTCACCCGCTTAATCAAATCTCTTTCTCTCCAAAATTCATCTTCTTCAAAATTCACATTCTAAAAATCGGTTCCTTCTAATATTTGTCTCAATTAGTTTCCCTTACTGATTTGCAGGAAGAAAGGCAACAACACTTACCAAGGAACCACATGGAAAATTAATTTCAATCTTGATTATGTGAATAATTTGCTAATTTGTAGCTCCGCATAATTTCAATCTTGACATTCTCGAACTCCTTAATCATCTGCTCCATCTTCGCAACTAATATTTCGTGTAAGGACTGATTTGTAGTAAGGTAAAGTTTAGCCTTAAAGTGGTCCACCAACATGACACTAGTTGACATGACATTAACAGTTATACTATTGACTAAACAAAATAACTTTTTCCAAAAAAGTTAGTTTCATGACTGCACCGTAGAAGTGCCTTGAATGAATATGTTTATTTGTCACCAATTAATATGGTATTACTTTCATAAAATAAAAAATGTTTTTCGGATAATGACAAAAATAATAGTAAGTATTATATTTATTCGTGAATATTACTTCTCAATAAATTTAGCTTATGGTGGTTGCGATAAGAATAAGAATAAGAATTCAATTGAATTTCTTATCTTCCCTTCATTTAAATCCAATGAGTTGTTTGTTTCTTCCACTTTTGTAGATTTATTTCTTTTTGATCTTATCTACAAGTGTTGTTCAACTGATTAATGAATAAATTCCTTTCTGATCTTATCCATTAGAGTAACTGTTGCCGCAACTTCTGCAAAAACAGTTACAAAATCTCTATATAAATAGAGGACTCCACTCAGTTCAAAAATTACACCAAAGAGTTTCTATTGAGTTGTCAAAAACGCTTTCTCTCTTCTCCCTCTAGCTTGTGTTGATGAGCTATTATTCTCCTCATCTCCTTTTTTCCGTTCCTTCGAAAATAAGAGTGTTCTTAAGACTGTAGTCCATATTCGGTATAATGTCCCTTCGAAATCAAGAAAGGTCTAAAAAACACAGTCACTTCGATAATGTATGTTCCTTCGGAATAAAGAGTACTTTTACGATCATAGTCCCTTTTAGAACAATAATGTCCCGTTGGAATTAAGAATGATCTTAACAATATATAAATATTCTTTCAATATTTTTCTAATAGAGGAGAAATTACAAAGTTGAAATGGTGCTATCACCATATTTGAGTGGTCGTATTGCCATATTGATATTTTGGAGAACTTAAGGTTATAATGGTGGTAACACCATATTCGAGTCGCCTCAGCAGCATAACAGAGTGGTAACAATACCATATTAAAGTGGTTTCAATATTAAAGAGTGGTCTTGGTACCATGTTTGAGGATGTAAATCTTGAACGGTTTTTTACAGTGCAGTAGTTAACCGCACAGTTGTAGTTGAACTTGTTTTATCTTGGAGGCAGTGTGGTTGATAGTCTGCCTTGCACAACTTTGGCCAGTGCCACAAAACGTCTTAAAGAGAGCAACCTGGTCGTGACTCAGCATAGTAACAACTTCGGTAAATATCCTTTTTTTCAAATATATAATTTGAAAATCCAAATACAATAGTTTGGAAATCCAAAAACAACATAAACTATTGCGATAAACTACATAGATCAGTTGAGCTAAGAAACACCAAAATATAAAGTTAAAGTTCACGCTAGCTCCTGAATTCTCAATGGCTATGTTAGTTATGAGATCTCTCTTATCAAAAGAGTTGGAATGATATTTGTTTAGAGTGCGATTGCAATAGCTTGTGGTGGATGTTATCTCTAATGTTTTGTAGACATCCAAATGTCTCTGACAACTTTTGAGAGAAAGAAATAGAGAGTTGTATGATAGATTGATGATGTGATAGCCTTTGTGGTGGATGTTACCTCTAATGTTGATAGATAAATGTTTTGTAGACACCTAAGTCTCTCACTGATAACTTCAGAGAGAAAGAAATGGAGAGAATAATATAATAGATTAATGATGTGATAGAAAGAGATATATAAATAAAATGATGTGTTGAATGATTGTTGAAAATTAAAAGGTGTTTATTTATCATCGTGTATGTTGATATTGTTCCTTGAAATCTCAAAACAAGATGGAAACATTGCATTTTGATTCATTTCATGATGTTCTTAGTTTCTTATAATTTTAGATAATGAAGTTATGTGCAGATAAACTTGCTTCTTTTGGTCTGGATGCTTTTCTTGGTGGAACAATTTTTTCTTTTGGTGTACAATTTTTGGTGGAACAATGTTCCCTCTTTTATTAGGATGAATTTTGATATCAATAAATGTGGCATGTTTACATTTAGGTTTAAGTAATATTGTTTTGAGGGATTTTGATTATTGTTCTCCATGTTTCCATTTCTTCTTATTTTTAATATATTTATCTGGATCTAAGTTGTTGTCATCTTGGTTGGTGGTGTCAACTTAGTTGGAATTATCTGTTGTTGCCAACCTAGTCGGGGTCACCCTCTTTTTGATGACCCATCGTCTCGATTGATTAAAAAAATAAGAACCAACTTATGTGATATATTCTTATGTCATATTTTTTATTATTTTGATCGAGATATTACTTTTATTTAATTTTAATTATGAAAATTTATAATTTATTTTCAAGTGTTCGAAGATTCTCCACTAGAATAAATTTTGTATTTAATTATTTTTGTCGTTAAGTTAGAATTTGTAATTTTTAACTCTATTAATAATTTTCACAAACATTTTTATTTTGGGTTTATTATTAACTTACTTTCACATACTTGTAAAAAAAAAAGTACTCTCACATAAATGCTGCATCCGAATATAAATTATGTCATTCCTTCAACTCACTTTTAATAATATTATTTTTGCAATATCTACTCAACTAAAATCTATTTTCACAACCATGGAACAAAACATACACATGAATTTAACAAAAGTTTGCCGACAAATTAAGTTTACTAGTCATCGACAATATCATAATTCAGAAAAGTTTATCCTCGAGTGCAAGATAACCCTTTCTGTAATTTTTTTTAAGGAACCCTCTCTGTAATTTAATACGCGACTAATTTGTATCATTTCAAAAAGAAAAGTGACTCATTTGTGAAAATAGATTTTCCCAAAATATATGACCATTTCAATATTCAACACAATATCAAGTACTTTTATTTTCTCATTCAATTGTATCATACTTTTTAAAACTAGGCTTGATCATCGACTTGGCAGGGGTACTGAGTCGCTGAGTCAATGACAGAGACACTATATCACTATTTGAACCACATGACTGAACCAGATTAAATCGGATAACTTGTTTAGATCATCCGATCTTAAGATAAAATTTGTATATGTATTTAACCAGATTAAATCGGATTGAATCGATGATTGATCACTTATAAACTAAAAAAATGACGTGTAATATGTACAATAATATATATTTTTTTAATCAAACATGTACATTAATACTTGTATAGCTATATTTTGTTGAGGAGAAATAACTTTTGTTTTGCGTATATATTAATATTTTTTGGCTTAAATACTATTTTAAACTCCTATGTTATACAATATGAAGATTTGGCCCCTATAAAAAATTTGTCCGAAAATAATTGACTCATTTCTTTTTTCAATGCAATATTAATTACCTTTTTCAAATTACACACTATAATTAATATTGATTTCATCACTTCAATATCTTCTACTTTACATTTATACATGACAATGATACTTAAAACAATTTCTCTCTCACTTATACACAGGGGTGGCCCTAAGGGCGGGCTCAAGGGGCGGGAGCCCAGGGCACCATTTTCATAGGGGCATCAAAATTATTATTTTTATGTAATAGTTAGTACTATATAGATATATTTCTTTCTTAATTGCTTTGATTAATTATATTAAAAATATGTTTTTAAAGAATCTTGATTATAAATGAATCTTTTGCAATAAAAATATAAAAAGAAAGACATTCAAATAATTAAAAGAACATAATTTTATTAATTCGTCCAGGCACTAAAAATCTTAGGACCGGTTATGTGTTAATTGAGAGATTACCGTGCATGCTTCATAAAGTTCTTATCACATCGTAAAGTATATGCATGCAGCATGCTGATCTCCTGCCTTGGTCAAATTTAAGGGCCAGCCACTAATTGACCATGATGATGTAATTCTATACGGCTTTTGTCTTTGTTTTCATGTCGTCATTCATTAAATGTCAGAGATCATATAGCAATACAGAACAGCCAACTTCTTAAATTAAAGTACACATAAATCGACATACTCCCCATCCGATCTCAAATATAAGAGAAAAAAAAAATTTAGGTTCATTAAATAGTTAATGTATCTGGTCTACATTGTAAAACAGATACATTAATTATTCATTGAACCTAAAAAAAGAATTTTTTCTTATATTTGAGACCGGAGGGAGTAAGTAGTTAACAATATCACACGAAGCTCGTCATAAATAACTTTCATATATTGAACTTCAACAAGCATCAACAAGCATCAACAAGCATATATGCATGCAAATGGAACCTAAAAGTACATTACATATTTATTGAACTTCAACAAGCATCACTTAATGCAAGCGCCTGAGCTAGCAATGTTCAGGTTAACAAATAAAATAAAAATCTACAAAAGTAAAATAAAAAAAGACAAAATTACACTTGTTCCCCTTTAATTTAATTTCACATAACGATTTTGTCATTTATTTTTCTTTCACGTCATTTTTGTCTTTTTGATACGCTCGGATATGAATTTTCAAGCATCAAATATAAAATTCATATAAAAATATGAGTAAAAGACCATATATATGAACACTAAAGAGCTCATATTGAAATAAAACCGTTAATTTGAATCTTAAAAATCTATATGAAAATTGATCAAAATGACGTGAAAAAAGATAATTGACGAAATCGTTATCTAAAATTAAGTTAAAAGACGACGAGAGTAATTTTGCCTAAAAAGATCTACACACTCTTGACAAAAAAAAATTACAATACATAATTAAATGCATATAAATAATTGTATGCATTGATAATTAAGTTATACAGTACCTATGAATAGGCAAAATTATATATATAGTACCAATGCTTTAATTAAGGCTCCCATCCTAAAGGAATAATAGGATTTGTGACTATTTGGTTGTTTGAGGATGACATACACATGAAGTCATCATTAATGTAAATCAACTGATTAGATTCCATATTATGATCTTGTGGATAAGTAAGACTAGTGGTGTAGCTCTGAATTTTCGCTGGAGCATAATCCTCAAGGCTTTGATCATTGACTAATTTAGGAAGAGTGGCTTCAAGTTCAACCAAATCATGACATTGAACATATTGTTCCATTAATTCAATTGGGTTGATTATTTTGTTCAGTGGGGTGGTATCACTTTTTGAGGTTTGATTTTCTTGATTTGGATTGAGATGAAGAGGTACACAACCCAATGACCATGTATCTTCATAAGGGGAAGGATTAGACATTGGTTGTAAGATTTCTGGTATTGGATTTTGAATGTGAAGGAAATTGTCATTATAATGGTTCTTGATCATGTCTAACTTTGTATCAATTTGGTGAAAATTACCTTGTAGATTTGGAGATGAGGTTGGATAGCATAGTTGATCTTCATGGTGATGATTGAAATTTAGAATGACATTAGGGTTTGCATTTATAGGGAAGAAACTTTCCTTAGAAACAATATTATTATTGAAGGGGGTGTGAATATCAGAAAATGGGGTGAAAGATGGAATAATACCATGAGAAAGAATTTTCTTCTTAATGCTTGAATTCCAAAAGTTTTTCACCTCATTATCTGTTCTTCCAGGTAAGTGCTTGGCAATCTGAGCCCACCTGTCCAAACAAATTTAAATCTTTTTGAGAGAAGTAAGTCTATAAGATTTCAGCTATGTGTTAAGAACTTGATCTTATAGCTTTAAGCGACGGAGTTTAAATAGCTATGTAATGAATATACCTATTGCCTAGAATACTGTGGAGTTCTACAATGAGTGCTGCTTCTTGATGAGAGAAACTTCCACGTTTCAAATCAGGTCTTAGATAATTTATCCATCTTAATCTGCAACTCTTTCCACATCTCTGCAGACCTACACACATCATGATATATAAATGAACATATAATAAGAAGAAGGAAAAAAATGGTATATTTAAGAACTATATATTTAATGAAATAGTATCGTATAAGATGTTTTTAATACCCGCAAGTTTTGGAACAGAACTCCAACAACCATGTCCATATGTTGTAATATATTTGATGAGTTTTTCATCTTCTTCAGGTGACCATAATCCTCTTTTAACCTTCTGTTTGTTGCAACAAGAGTGATGTCCCATGATGTTTTGTTTCTTTTCTCCTTCTGTTTTGGTATTATTTGAAAAATGGTGAAAGAAATGACAGATGAAGCTATATCTTCTATCTTTGACTTTAGCTTAAGAATAGAATATGTTGCATTAAATTATGAAAAGAGTGGTGTGACCAGAGTAACAGAGAAAAGGATGATATATGTGCAGAAACTGTGAGTGCACTGAGGTGGTGATTTCAATGCGGAAGCTGTACAATGGTGTCCCAGTAGAAAGGTTTTTGGAAAATAGATAAAAGTTATGCAGCTTAGACAATTGCTAGGGAGGCAAATAGTCACATATGGTTTATTTTATTGTGGATAGATGTTTTGAAATCGATCAAAACACCCACTGCACGTTGAATAGATAGGGACCAACTAATGTATTTATAAATAGAGGTAATCCTTATCTTACAAACTGGTTTTTGTAAAGATTAAGTTAAATCCAAGTTGAATCACCCAACTTAAATTGTAAGAGTCACCACTTTTAAGTAGAGATTTAGGGTACTCAATATCCTTACAACAATATAAAACCGATATAAATTTATGAGTTTTGTGCATTAACATTAGTTTTTATTTTATTCTGTGTCGATTTGATTACCGTCTTAGTTGTGAACATGTGTAATACAATAAACCTCCATATATAAAGAGCAACATGTTATGTCAAAGTGAATATTCATTAAAGTCCCATATTGTGTTGTTAAAGGAAAAGAGATAGAAAGTTTTTCTAAATAAGAAGGTGTCGCGCCATTTTTCAGAGATCAAGACTATTTGATTAGCGTTTGACTCACTATTTTATTTCACGACTGAACATTTAATTTTAAGAGAAAAGGGGAAAAAAAGTTCGAAACACCCCTTTGAAAAGATTTAGGGTTCGGGGGTTAGTTACGTAAAGGGAAGGTGTTAGCACCCTTTATGTCCGTAGTACTCTACAGGAACCTCTTGGTTTTATTTAACGTTTTGTGCTACAACTTGCTTATTTTTTTGAAAAAATGGTATTTAAAGTGGTAAATGAAAAAGAGACCTACTTATCTACATTTTTTATTGATTTGGAAGAACAAGTGTCCTTTGCCTACGTACCCGTGAGGGATCAAAACCTCGTAGTTCGGGGTAAAAATTGACGTTTGATTTGTTTTGTGTTTTTTATTAGTTTTGGAAAAAGTTTAAAATGAAAGAAAAGCCAAGGCGGCAAATGAGTATTTGTTTGTGTTTTTTATGTTAAAAGAAAATGGCTAAAGTATGATTAAAGTTGATTGCAATTTGACTTACGAAAGAATAAAGGATCACTTGATTTTTGAACCAAGGTTTGTTTATGAAAATATTTTTTGTGACTTTTGTGATTATTTGCATGTTTGTTGCTGTTTGTTTTTTGAGATATAACTAAACTAAAATTGAAAACTAACGGAGCAAGAAAATAAAGCGTAGGTACCTCATGGTGGTGTTGGACCACCACAAGGACCTTTATCCTAAGCTAGCAACAAAATAAAAGGCATACACACACGCACGCACACATGCACCTACGACTATTACATAAGAACCTAGGATACATGCTATGGCCTGCGATGAAAGAAACGACGAAAATATTTACATTCGAACCTAATTTACATTCTAAGGTCTGCAATAAAATAAATTACACTAAGGCCTAATCTTTACATTCTAAATTATGTGCAAAAACGTAAATAAATAAATTACATCAGAGCCTAATTAATTACATTCTAAATCAACGCGAGTAAAATAAAATGCCAAAATAAAAGAGGATGCATAATAACATGATATTCCTAGCTTAATAAAGATGAAATGTAAGGGAACAAATAAAACGTGATGTAAATTAAACATGCGATGCAAGAAAGAGTGATTAAAATAATAAAACATGCAGGGAAGAGGTGCATGCAGTAATAAGGGGAATGCAGAATAGTAAAAAAGGGGATTGGGCCTCGGGAGGACATGCGCTGGGCTTACAAGGTTTGAAACGGGCTGGGTACCGGTTCGGTTCAAGCCTGGGTCGAGTCCAGGAGAACCGAACCGGTTCGAGGGAGTATATAAAGGGTGTAAAACCCTCTTTCTCTCATTTCCCTCTTGTCTTTCTCTCTCTTCTCTATTTTTTTTACTCTCTTCTCTCTCTTTCTGTTCTATCTTCTCCGATTGGAGAATGGGGCGGTGGCCGGTGGTCGGCCGGATCCAAGGGACGGCGTCGCCGCGTCGGAGCTTAAAAGCTCCTCTTTTTCTAATTTTTTTTGTTCTTTCTCTTCTACTCTTCTTCCTAAAACTGTTTCTAAACTCAAAACCCCCAAATACAGACCCTAAACTTCTAGATCTAATAAAAACAATCAAAAAAATTTACCTTCTCTTTCTCTGGAAATCGTGACTGGTTCTGACGGATTCGTGAGTCGTTGATTTGAGCGGCTTTGAATGTTGTTTGCGGCTTGAATCGTCTCGTGTGTGTGTGTGTGTGGTTACTACCTGTTCTGTTGTGTTTGTGACGTGATGATTTGGTTCTCTTCTGGTTGTTTTGGCAGGTTTTACGATTGGGAATCTTCCGCTGAGAAGTTGTTGTGCGCTGTCCATTTATAGTGACATGTTTGTGGGCTAGGGTTTGTTGAGAATGTGCAGAAAATCAGTGGCTTTGGATTGGAATGAAAAGAACGTGTGACAGATTTTGGATTTGGATTGAGGAGGAAAACGCGTCGCACAGCTTGCGCATTCTTTGATTAGGATGATTTGGGATATGGACAAATTTGGATTTTACAAAATAAATAATAATAAAGAAAGCAAGATTAGAAAATAATAATAACAAAAAAAGATAAGGTTAAGAAATAGCGAAATAACTAACAAGAGAGAAAAAAAAAAGATTTTGTTTTAAAAGCAAAATTAAAGTTGATTGGAGTTAACTTAAAAATTAAATAAAAGATGGAAATTAACAATAGTAAAAAGAAAAAGAGAAGAGGGCTCGACTCGGAATAAAAAATGAGGTATTTTAAAATAACTCTCTGCTGAACTTTTCACTGAAACGTCAGAGATCGATCAGGTCAAATTGCGTATGAATGTAGGGCCCAAACGACATGTGTCGGTGACAACTTGGGTCAAAAATTGGGGTATGACAGAAGGGTTATATTGAGTTTTCTTCACTACAACAACTCTAGTCTATTATTAGGTGCATTGGAGCTTGAGTAGTTGTGTGTTCTCAAAGAGTTTGCAATTTTTTCGTCAACTAACATCAAAGTAAAGGTTCTGACTAAGGATGAAAGATAAGTTGCACCATTCATTTAAAGAGAGATTAGTTATCATCTTATTTGTATTTTTTTCTTAGATAGTGTTATGGTTACATTAAAGTTGGAAGTTCCTTAGTTTGATGGGAGGATGAACTTCTCCTAAACTGAAGTCACTGCTCAGAAACTGATAGAGTTCAGCTTCTGAAGTGATGTTCAGAATCTAAATGCAGCGGATAAAAACAGAGAGAGAGAAGAAAGACACAAAGAAATTATACAGGTTCCTTCCACAAACCAAACCGGGAGTAGTCATGTCCCCTTTGCACTTCCAAGGAGAGTTCACTAAAAAATGTAATATCTGATTACAACTGCTCACTGCTAAAACTAGCAAGAGACTTCAAACTACTCAAGCACAACTGCAAGAGATTTCCTATGCTCAAGAACAAAATCAAGAGACTTCCTATGCTCAAGCACAGCTGCAAGAGCCTTCTATTCAAACAGAATTACAAAGAAAATGTTTGAGGTTGAACACTTGATATATAATCAATGGTGTTCACAATACAAATCAGATACAGACTCTTAAGACTCTAGAATTTCTAAGATATGAAAGTTGTCAAGAAATTCTAAGTGAACTTTGATGTTAAACAATTTCATCAGAGTTTTGGCACTTGTAAAATTGTTGTATGAGTCTTGAGTGTCCAAACAACAGGTCTTCACTCCTTTATATAGAGGTGTGAAAGATACGTTGGAAACATGTCAGCGCATCAAAATTGAGTCGTTGTAGAAGCTTGATCAAATCACCAATGTTTTGTTGCCTGATTTGGTTATTGTCAGGAACAATTTCAAATTCATTCCATGTATAGAGGAATAACCAGCGTAGTCACAGCTGTTGTTCTTGTACTATTGCAGACACAAAACAGAGTAGTAGAGATAGTGGTTGTACATTGTATTAATGTCCTTTTCCCAACGTTCTCCAAAGAATAAGCATCCAATGCTTTTCAAATTCCTCTGAATTAGCCGTTGCATCAGGCTCCTATACTTCTACAATGATAGGCGTGATTAAAACATTTGAACAACCTTTGAAGCTTCCATTCTTCTAGCTTCTGATGATCTTCAGAACCTCTGATGACGTCAGCTTCTGGTGAACAGCTTCTGAGGAGAATGCTTCTGATGACGTCAGTTTCTTCATAACCTCTTGTCTTCAGAACTTCTTTTCTTCAGATGTTTCAAGCTTCCTTCTTTGTAGAATCCATTGCTCTCATTTGTTCTTCCAGAACCTATACTTGAATTAATGACACTAAATTTTTGTCTATGGTCCTGCACACTTGAACAAATATTAGCATATTCAATTGACATATTTTAATACCTTGTTATCATCAAAACTCAATGGGTAATGTTAAACACACTTTGTTCAAACAGTTTCAACGCCTCACCAGCGGTTGTTTGAACAACCCCTTTGGGGCATGTGGGTGGTGTGGAAGGCCAAGAGCCACTTATCGCAGCACCGTAGGAGATCCTAAATCTTAACGAGAGGGTTTGGATGAAAGGGGATGAGGACAACCGTTGTATAGCTAGAGAGAAGGCATAGCAAGGAAAAGTTTAGTGAGAGAAAAACATGGAACAAATATTTATTACTTATGCATAAAAAAATGTGAGACAAATATATGTTTTTTTAGGGGGTAAGACAAATATTTGTTATAATTAAATATAAAAAAAGAAAACACAAGAATATTTCTAATTGATAGCTAAGAGAACAAGGGACAAAATATTTATATATGGGACAAAATATTTATATATGGGACAATTATTTGTCATTGGTACAAAAAATCATAAAAAATAAGGAACTAATATTTATCTTTGATATATATAAAAATACAAAAAAAAATATTTGTCACTAATACATAGAAAAAATGATACATATATTTGAATCATAAAATCAAACTTGATTCGAATTTGCAAAATAGTCCACGTAATTTTTATTTTTTTTGACAAAAGTCCACGTTACTTGTTGCTCATATTATGTTCTTAATTTTAACTAGATCGTTAAACTTCATGTTATATTCTTTTAGTTAATCAAACATATTATTGATGCTATATTTTGCTAACACATAACATGACAACACACTTGAAAGAATTCCTTAAAAAAAAAACACTTGAAAGAAAGAAAAAAAACTTAACATAACAACGATATCATTAATAAGATATCATTTTCTTAGATTGCATAGGGCAGATAAAATCTCAAAGACGATTTCATTGTTATCCAATATATGAAACTGTAAACTCAAAAAAAATTACATGTTATATAAATGTTTTTTTGGGTACTCTTTAAAGAAGAAAAAATAATAACAACTTTTGTTGATCTATATCTTCTTGTATTAGTAGGACCAGAAGATGCAACCATTGCTCTGGTGTTGAAACGTGTCTCAACTGCAGGTATGGTGGGACTAGTTGACTTGGACATATGCAGAGCTGAAGAAAGATTTGAATGAGTTGAGATGGTAAAACTATTTTTGCTCATGATTTTACCAAGTTTTGTCTTTGCTGAATGATTTGAAGTTTAAACGGTTCAGATTGTACTTCCAATAGGGTGAATGATTTGATGTGAATCATTCTTTGGGTATTTTATACTGCTCCGTCCTTGAATTTTATTCGGCCGTTATTATTTTTTTTGGGTTAAATATGTTTTTGGTCTCTATAAATATACCAACTTTTTGTTTTAGTCCTTTTAAAATTTTCTTTCTACTTTTAATTTCTATAAAATTTTCAATCACTACTTTTGATCCCTATGTTTAAGTTAATTTTTATATTTTTTAATGAAATTGTGCAGAAATGTGTAGAATATTGAAAGATATTCCCAAAAAAAAATTGAATATTTTAACAAAACACAAATTTAAAATGAATTTTTAACCATAAAAATTCATATTAAATTCATGTTTTGTTAAAAAATTCTAAATTTTTTTGGGAGAGATTCTTATAATATTATGAATTTTTCTGCAAAATTTTATTCAAAAATATGAATTCTACATATGAGTTT